>SESB01000486.1_pt1 | contig 28577 bp, 25 predicted proteins | sample 3171441 | NCBI WGS metagenome assembly SESB01 (sample SAMN06051867, study PRJNA518727) | freshwater metagenome | biome: subpolar coniferous forest; feature: holomictic lake; material: water; isolation source: holomictic Lake 227, 6 m depth | place: Canada: near Kenora, Ontario | collected... | reverse complement strand
GATTATACAAACCCCTCCTTTTTGGAGGTCAAATATGAAGAGCTGATCGAGGATTCAACCCTGCTGAGGTTCCGTGATATTTTTCTCTTCCTTGGATTTCCCAGGAGCTGGATTCCCGGGCTTGTTTCCATCGCTTACAATAACAGCATATTTTCACTTAACTACCATAATGCACAGCATATCCGGTCGGGTAAACCAAGTGACTGGCAACAGTATTTCAAACCTATGCATAAGAAACGATTCCTTGAACTGTTCGGGAATGTGTTGGTTAAATTGGAGTATGAGAAAGATAACAACTGGGCATTAACTTAACGGGGCATTATTTGCAATTTTTCCGGCTGAGTCCTTCAGCCTCCTTAACACCCAATGCGACGGCCTTTTTCCAGTCGGCACAGGCCTCTTTCCCCGACCCCATCGCCCGGTAGAGGGAGCCCCTGTTCAAATAAACTTCGCCGAGTTTGGGATTGATTTCAAGCGCCTTAGAGAAATCGGCCATCGCAGCCTGGTATGACCCTTTGCCCTTTTGAACATATGCTTTGCCCCTGCTGGCATAAACTTTCCCGTACTTTGGCGAGATCCCGGCAGCCTTGTTAAAATCATCGATCGCTTCATCGGTTTTTCCGAGACTCAGTTTTGCGATCCCTCGATCAAGGTATGCTGTTGCAAAATTGGGACTGATGGCAATTACGGCCGACTGGTCGGCGATGGCACCTTGCACGTCACCGGTCTGGAATCTGATCTCTCCGCGTTTATTAAGGGCGTCACCGTCTTTGGAGATTATTCCGATGGCCTTGTCAAAATCGGCGAGGGCCCCCTGTAAATCATTTTTCTTTAATTTGGCAATGCCCCTGAACCGGATTGCCTCTTCGTCTTTCGGACGACTGGCAAGAAACATATCGAGATCGCGGATGGCCCCGTCATTGTCGTTTGTTTTCACACGGGCACATCCCCTTATTTTATACGATTCGATCCGCTTGGGGGAGAGTTCGATAGCTTTTCCCATATCGGATATGGCTCCGGCGAAATCCTCAAGCTTGTATCTTGCTGATCCCCTGTTAAACCATGCAGCAGCCATTTTAGGATGGCCGGCAATAATCGAGTCATAATCCCCGACAGCCCCCTTTAAATCGCCTGATGCCGCCTTTTTGTCGGCGGAAACCATCTTATCGTCCTTCTGATGAGAGCAGGAGCTGAAAATAATTAACAGGGTCCAGAAAATAACGAACAGCTTTTTCATACTTTTCACCTTGTGTGTTTTTACTTGTGATATTTATCGGCTGAAGATCTTTATGATCCGCACATTCCTATGCAAATATAAAAATAATGAATCACTCCCACATGAAAGCCTGTATAAACCGGTGCGGAAAACCAGTCACGAATAAACACGATATTGATTTCAGGGAGATGTTGTCAACAGGTTGCCGTAAAGTTCCATTTCCAGTTTGGTCCAGATGGAATTTGACGCATAAAGCCGTTCCAGGTCACCCTCCCCAAACCAGGTATCCAGCCTTGCGTCTCCCGCTGTACTGTTGATTTTGGTTGCAAATTCGCTCTCATTTATTCTTGATACAACGTCAAGGTACCTGCCGAAACACCTGTAAAAATCTTCCGCAAGATATTCAACCCTGATCCAGTGATCTACTTTCCGGATGGTATAAAAATTAACAAGCCTGTTGGCCTTATAGGGAGTTCCATCCTGCTCAAAAACCATCCCCCCGGTATACATCTCCCTGGTGGCACGGTGTCCTGACCGCGCCTCCTCATATTTTACGCGGCTGATGATCCAGTAAGGCAAACGCCTTATATTGCAGATAACCTGTTTTCGTGAAAGATCAATCCCGGCTGACTTCTCTCTTTTCAGCACCGAATCATGCCAGTTGTTTTTACCGGGTGCTATGGGATCAAAGGCCATCCGCGGGTCAGCCCCGTAATACTTTCTTAATAACTGCTCGGTAAAGGTACCGGCGCATTTCGGGAAGTGAATCCAGACAAAATCCTCACCAATAATCATGTATTCCAATTTAAAAAACAGCTGCCAGCATGCCTTGTGCATGGCATCAAACTTTACTATCGCGGGTCTTTCCTTATCCCCCCGGGCATCCCTGGCTTTTCATCTGCGCCAATGGTCGCGAGATTTCCATATAACTCCTTTTCAAGGGCAGCCCAACACGGGTTTGCCATGTATAACCGCTCCAGGCCGGCAGCATCTAACAATCCGCAAACTCCCGTATTCCGGCGGGTTGAGTTGACTTTTGTCCTGAACTCGGAAGGATCAATTTTTGATTCGACATCGAGGTATGCCGAAAATGCCGTGTAAAAATCGACTCCGATAAACTCAGTTCTGATCCAATGACTTACCTTCCTTTCGGTATATCGCAGCAGGTAATCGTCTGCAGAGGAGATGGCCCCGTTTTCTTCAAAAAACCGGCCTCCCGCAATCATCTCCAGGGGGACCACTATCCCTGACCGGGCCTCCTCAAAGGCAACCCTGCTTGATATCCATGAAGGCAACCGCCTGAAATTACAGATCACAGCCCGTCCTGAAAGGTCGGCACCGGTTTCCCGTTCTCTCCTGTAAATTTTCTGGTGCCAGATCACCCTGGCCCGATCGATTGGATCAAAGGCGATATCAGGGTCATCGCCAAAATGTTTTCGGAGCAACTGCTCGGTAAAGGTGCCCGCGCACTTGGGAAAATGAAGCCAGATGAAATGTTTCCCGATGATCATGGTTGATTCAGTATATTCCCGGTATTTTTTCCCATCACTGTCAATAAGGACCGGGATCTTTATAGCAGGCACCCTCTGTAACAGATTCCATGGGACAGGAATTTATCCCATGAACAGGAACGCATGATACCCGGAAAACTTATATTTGTAAGAAAATATCGGGCAAAGATGAGAATATATTATCCGGACCGTCTCCATCCGAAACTGAAAAAAAACATATAAACAGGTTTTCAACCGGGTTCGCAGATCATTGCCCGCGATAACTCTTTATTCCAGTCCTGTAAAATGAGTAAAACAGAACCTATGCTTCCGCTTAATCTCCTGGGAGAAACAGTCAAACCCGGCATTTCGGTGATCACCGCGGTAAAAAACCGGAGGGAGGCCTTCGAAGAGGCACTGCCGACCTGGCTGGCACAGCCTGCAATAGATGAGATCGTCGTGGTGGACTGGGATTCAGACATGTCGCTGCTCCCGCTTATCGGGAAGTACCAGGACGGCAGGATCCTGCTGGCGGAAGTTACAGGCCAGCCCAGGTGGATCCTCTCCCATGCCTTCAACCTCGCTGCCCGGCTTTGCAGGAATGCGCTGATGCTGAAACTGGATGCCGATGTAAAACTGCAGGCGGGGTTCTTTGAAAAGCATAAACCCGGCGACGACCACTTTTTCTGCGGGAACTGGAGGATCCGGCGTAACCCCAACGAACTCCACCTGAATGGAATCATCTTTCTCCAGCGGGCCGCATTTTTCAGGGTCAACGGTTATAATGAATACATCAAATTCTACGGATGGGACGACAGCGACCTGTACCAGCGACTCGAATTGTCAGGCTTGCGAAGAGCCGATTTTGACCTCGACACCCTCTTTCACATCCCTCACGGCGAGCGAACCCGTTTCCAGGAAATCCCGGGTCGCCTGGAACATATCCCTGAAGAGGAAAAGGCCGGATTTGCAACTTTCCTGAACCGCTGTATCGGCAATAATTACGGAAAATGGTCGTCTGGCCGCAGCATGATGGAATTTCACATCAGCCGGCAACAGGAACACCTCCTCTCCTGTACGGCCGCCGGCGGGGAGATGAATCTCATCTCACCCGAAAAACTTGCTGAATGTGAAAAAACCGCCATCAGGGAAAGGTTGCCGATGACCGGGGCAGAGATCCCCGGCCATATCCTGGAAAAGTTGTCGCTTGACCAACTCTTTACCCTGTATAACCTTTGCTTCGTTGGTGATGGGGAACAACGGGCCGCAACCATACGGGATTTCCTCCTGAAGGCAGATCCGGAAGCCTTTGCGTGAATTCATAGGAGAAGGATACAGTCATCCCGGATACCCTGCCAGCGAGCAAAGGCGGCGGTAAATTGACTCTGTCGGAGGAGTCACGGGGAAGCCTGACCGGGTACGCTCCAGTTCGGGTGCAATAAACCCCGGGGTGAGATTTACCCCCAGCTTTTGCGAGAGAAACGGGAGACAGTCACCACTGAGCAGTTGTCTGAAGTGGACAAAGATAAAACGCCCGGGATCAATTGTTCCCAAATTTTTCAGCAGGTGGTTATAGCTGTTGCACCAGAGATTTTCGGCCAGCTCCTTCGTCAGGGCGAAATCGCCAAGGTACCCGGCTGTTTCACATTCTTTCAGAACACTGCCGATGTTAATCCCCGGCTCCCTGAACAGGCAGATAAACATGGTGGTTTCGGGCAGGTAGGGTAACCAGACAGGCAAAGTGTAGTTGAAACGCGGGTCTTTGTAGGCAAAATCAGCACGGGAAAGGGTTTGTTTCAATAACACCTCCCGGGAATCTCCCTGTGATGTAATCTCAATATCCAACGGATAATATCCCAGCCACCGGTGACCCTCACCGGGCCTGAAAGGCGACCAGTACTTATCATATCCGGGATGACCCGGATTCTCCAGGTAATGATCAAATCCTGACAGTATTTTTTCATTGATCCCATTAATGATGGCATTTTCAAAGAACCCCTGCGGGTTGGAATCCCTTGGGGGGTAAAGATCGTCGCCCATGAAGTAACCGGCCTGGTGGAGGATGCCCCCCATCATGCTGGTGCCGCTGCGGCCAAAACCCATTACCAGGCAGGTTTTCAAGAGCGGCCCTCCTCTCCTGACCTTGATTTGTTCTGATGGGGGAAGGGAATCCGGGGAACGGGCAGACCCAGGAACACGGAGAGTTTTTCCCAGCCATCACCCTCCTCCCAGCAAACCTGCAGCAACTTCTGTTCACGCCCTGCGAACCATGCTGAAACATCGCGGTTGTGCCTGTTGTAAATGAGGATATGTTCATCCCTGTAACCATAGGGTTCGGGGTAACCGTAAACGATTTGCCGGTCGGTTGTGGGTCCGGTCCGGTCGGCATGCCGGCACAGGCTCTCAAACCATATCTCCGGGTCCTTTCTTATGGTAAGGATAAATTTCGCATCCGGGTAACGGGCATCAAACTCCCTGTAGAGCAGGGGCCATGGCCAGTCTTCAAAGCTTTCACAGGCATCGCTGACCCGGTAAATTGCCTCCCGATCCCCTTTGGCAAATGCCGCCAGGAGGAGAGGATCATACGACCTGTGGTTGAGACCGAAAGCCTGAAAGCAGGTGCCCAGGGTTTTCGTGCCGGTTTTATTCATGCCTATCCCAAATACCTTCATCCTGAATTATGTTAAAAGTGCCCTGTATGCCCCTGCTTCACGGGTCAACCCCATAGCCTCGCAAGCTGAAATAAAGGTTTGCATGAACCGCGGGTTGTCCTGCAGTTCTCGGTGAACCAGTGTCAGGATAAAGAAACTGCCGGCCGGATCGGTTGCGGCAAGCCTTATAGCATGGCCCAGGAGCCGGTAGCACCTGAACCTCGAGGGAAAAGCTTTCAGGTAATTTTCGTAAAGCTGCAAACGGGTATACCCATTTCCATAGGTCAGCAGGTTGAAAAACGCGCCAGGATCCCTGAAGAGCATCTCCGTAGTTCCATCCATGACCAGGCGGTTTTCGGTCATCGTTTCCCGCCGGATTCGGTAACCGAATGACTTCAGAGATTTCGTTTGCCCACCCGCGTTGCGGGTTCCGAAGTGGTGATGATACAGGAGGCTGCCGTATATCCCGTTGAATACCGGATGAAACTCGATGGCATTGTTGCGTTTGAGCGGGTAAATGGCGCCGGGCCCATAGTATTCCCTGACGGCTGCCGTAAAATGCGAAAGGGAGTCCTCAAATACCGGGTTGGGAATCCTGTCAAAGCGCAGGCCGAGTTCCCGAATGGTTGAAGTCTTGATGGCCAGGCAAGCGGGATGAACATAGGGTTCGATTGCCTGGGACATTTCATCGCGCCATATCCCGGCAAGCCTGATATCGGTGTCGAGAGCAGCGGTCAGCTGGATATCCCAGCCATACCTGATCGGGCAGGCATCCGAGTCGAAGGTAACAACAATGTCCACATCGTACCTTGAAACCGCATGATCATAGAGGATCTGCAACGGTGTGCGATGAACATGATATCCCCCGGCAAAAGTTGCCGGCCGGCCGCTCATCTTCCCGGAATCCAGGGTATTGTTGCCCGCTATGTCGTAGTGTTGCTCATCCAGCACCTCCGTCTTGTCTTTATAAAGGTCGAGGTACCGGGAAACTTCGGCGCTTGGGAAATGATGATTCCAGATAAAAACCCTGTAGTTCTGTTTATCCGAAATATGGCGAACCAAATTGCCAAGGGAAATTTCAAGCCATAACCGGTCTTTGTGGTTATGCCGCCCGTTTACCATCAAAATGGCGAGCTTTAGAAAATTTTTCATGAAAGGTCCCTGCTGAAATAGGTCTTGTAATTTATGCCAGACTCCGCAATGGAGTAAGCCATCACTTCAGTGAAATGGAGAAATCCGGGTCAAATATCCCCCCCCTGCTGATCAGTTTCTCCGAAATAACCTTGAATACCTGGATATCGGATGCACGAAAGGCTACCTCTCCTCCCTCCTCGCCGCTTCTTCTGACGACGATGCCGATAAAATAGTTATCGGGCATCAGGCTGCAGGAAAACTTCCATTTTACATGCACCGAGTCGCCGTTACTGTAAAATTTCCGGAAGTACTTCTCAACGGTTGGGAAAAACCGCCAGCTGACCGATACCCCCTTTTCAGTTGTAAAACTGATACCCAGGCTTATATGCCCTATGTTTTCCAGGAAACTCAGGGTATAGGAAATATAATAATCGCGACCGGCAACCAGGTGATTCACCTCCTCGCCTTCAAGGGTTTCGATCCGCACCGGGGAAAGCACCAGTTCGATATTACGGGTGACCACGGTGCTTTTCGGGGAGAAGTTTTTCACCAGGTAGGGTTTGATCTCGAAAGTGTCGGCTCCTGAAAAATTCTCTTCGGTCGTCTCCTGGTATTGGGGAGAGATAATATGCAGATCTTCTGAATCATCCACCGGTTTGAGGGTGTTGAACTCCTCGAGCAGCTTTAGCTTCTGTTCCGGTCTCGAAAAAATCAGTTTCTGGTAGTTCATGGTGATGAACTTGGCCGGGCCTTCAAGGACCAGCCGGCCATCAACGAGCATCACGGCACGTGAGCAGAGCTGATTCACGCTCTGCGCGCTGTGGGAGACGAAAAGAATAGTCTTCCCTGCATTGAAGAATTCCTCGATCTTGGCATAGCTTTTCCGCTTGAACAGTTCATCCCCTACGGAAAGCACCTCATCGAGGATCAGGATGTCAGGCTGAATGTTGACAGATACGGCAAACGACAAACGGGCCTTCATCCCCGAGGAATAGGTTTTCAGCGGCTGGTGGATAAAATCGCCGATCTCGGCAAAATCGATGATTTTGTCAACGATCTCCTGGGTCTGCTTCCGGCTGTAACCAAGGATGCTGTTGTAAAAATAGATATTCTCCATTCCCGTGAATTCGGGGTTGAAGCCGGCTCCCAGTTCCAACAGAGGGACTACATTCCCGCTTACACTGACCTCGCCCGAGGTAGGCGGGATAATCCCGGAAATGATCTTCAGCAGGGTTGATTTCCCCGAACCGTTCATGCCTACGATCCCAAGTATCTCCCCGCGCCGTACCTGGAGGTCAATGTCGCGCAATGCAAAAAACTCCTGGTGAAAGCTCTTCTTGAGCGGGTGTAGGGCCTCTTTCATCCGGTCGGTCTTGCTCCGGAAGAGTTTGTATTTTTTTGAAACCCCTTTCAGGTTAACTGCGAGATCCTGGTCGGTCATCATCTTTGTAAAAAATAAACAATATTTACTATTGGGCGGCTACATCGGCAAAATGGGGCCTCAGCTTTTTAAATACCAGTACTCCTGCAATCAGAAACACCAGGCATACTGCCCAGAAATAGACTGTCAGGGCCGGGTGGGTCCAGAAGCCCGTGTTTTTGTTCAGGCTGTCGCGGTAGCCGTTGACAATATAGAAAATTGGGTTGAACTTTAACAGCAGCTGGCTGCCGGGCGGCAATCCATGCATGTTCCAGAAGATGGGCGTCAGGAAAAACATCATCCTGGTAACAATACTCAGGATGTTTTTAATATCCGGAAAGAAGAGGTAAATGGAGGAGGTGAGCCACCCTACGGATATCATCAGGGCCGAAAGTGCAAATATATAATACAGGGTCTGGAACCAGTAAAAGGAGGGATAAATATGATTGATGACAAGCACTATCATGGTTACTCCCAGTACGATACCATGCACCATCAGATGCGACACCATCGTCACGATCGGAAGGACAGCCACCCTGAAATTCACCCTTTTCAGCAGGAACGAATGCTCCTGGATGCAGGTGGTCATCCCGTTAAGTGTATCGGTAAAGAGGTTGAAGGCGATGTAGCCTGTAATCAGGTATATAACAAAAGAGCCCTTTTCGGGGTTGGTACTCCCGTAACGGGCCCCGAAAACCAGGTAAAGTATCACCACGAATGCCAGGGGGTCAATCATGGCCCACACAAGGCCAAAAAAATTGCTTATGTATGATTTTTCAAAATCGCGGAGACTGAGGGTGGAAATGAGCACCCTGTTGACATAAAGCTGGTAAAAGAAATCTATGGTCTCCCTGAAAATTTGTTTGATTCTACCCATCGCAAAAAGTTGCAAAATTAACTAAAAATCACATAAAGAATGTCAGGTACGGAATTACCTAAATCCCGGTTCAATCATGCCCTGCGGCCTGAATGAATGACCTGTGCAATTTAACCCGTTATCTCCTCTGCGAGTCTTTTTAATGCATCGGCTATTTTTGCCTCCTCATCCATAGCAGGCAAATAGGGATGAAATACCTTGAGTTTCTCCCGGTCGATCCTGGTTTGGTTGTTCTGTCCCCTCGATACCAGCCGGGTGCTGAAGGCCTGCAGGCTTATATTATAACCGGTGCTGGTGCCCGTATGTCCACCCTCCTGATCTTCATGCCAGTCAGGGGAATCGGCGAGCAACAAATTGTTAAGGGCGACCTGGTCATTCTGAAGTTTAATGGTCTCTTTCTCCCAGGCACGCATAAAATCCAAAGTCCTGCTGTTTGAATGCAGGATAAAAAAACCGCAGCACAAGGAGAATCCCCACCGCTCCACTGCCGGCCTGGGGAGCCCTCCCCCCTTGGAAATCTGGAGATCAAATACAGGGTTTGCAAGCTCCACCACTGAAGGTGAAAACCAGAATGCATCGAGATCCGTTTGAATCACATGGTAACCCTGCTCCAGGTATGACCTGATGACCCGGAGCCTCTCAACGAATATATCAGAAAGTTTGGTGACCGCGTTGAAGGCCGGCTGCGACTGAATTCCCAGCGACCTTGCCAGGGATTCGCTCTCGCTGTCAAAAGTAATCATTACCAGCAACTTATCCAGGCCAAGGTCTGAATAAAAGGAGTGCCAAAGCCGGAACATCCCGTGGTATTTGTTACTAAGCCCGGCAAGGATGACATATTTCCCCGGTTCTCTCATGATTCCCTTTTGTCTTTATTTGTCCAGCTTTTTTTACTTGAAAAACATACCGGTCCCCTGCTTCGCCAGCCTGTTCTATGATCCGGTAAATCCTGTACTTTGGCGTTGCTCCCCCTCTGCCATTGTTGCAATAAAATTCAGGTAAAAGTCATAATCGTTAGTCCTGGCAATGATTTCTGACACCGGAAGAGGCGGGATAAATTCCACTTTGAAACCGGCCTGCAACAAGGCATTATAATAATCAACCGGCTTCACCAGTGCCTTTTCCAGGCCATAAGGCCAGAACTCCCAGCACAAAATAACATTCCGCGACTTTTTTATGGTTTCCGACATTCCCTGGAAGGCAAAATAATCGGATCCCTGGATGTCTATTTTAATTACATCGACTGTCAGCCCAGGATAATTTCTTTCCATAAAATCATCCATGTTAACGGCAGGGATGCTGACTGTTTTTCTGTTCTCCCCGATATCATAGGTCATATGATCGAAATTCCGCCAGGATGAAAGGTATAACAGAATATTAACCGTTGAATGGTGCACCGCAAAAGGATGAATCCTGATATTCCTTTTGTTTTTGGTATGCACGGCCAGCTTTGAAAAATTCTTTTCATCAGGTTCAAACGCGATCACCATACCGCCGTTGCCGGCCAGCTTTGAAAACAACAGTGTAAAGAATCCGATGTTGGCACCTACATCCAGTATTACAGCATTGGGTGATATGTTCTGGTTAAAATACCTGATCATCTCCCTGTCGGTCCACTTTTTATAGGCAAAATAGAACACCTTGTAAGCTGGGAAACAATGGTTATATAAAATCTTGGCAAAGGAAAAAAGAAGATCAGGCATAATAATGGATCACCAGGTTTGTGTATTGATCATACATATTTTAACAAAACTCCCGCGCATGGATGGTAACGATATCCCGAAGAACCTCATCGCTTTTACCAATTGCTTTTAAGGATCATGGCATCCCTGTCAAATCCTTCCGGAGATTTCGGGCAGATATAGTTTATGGGCATTTCCGACAGGTAGAGGTCTCTCAACCAACCCGGAATTGCATCAATCCTGTTATTCAGCCGGTACAAAGGTGTAAGCTGGTTTAAAAAGCACTCCACCCCTTTCGAATAACTGCTTTTTAACAGGTCGTCGGCCAGCTGGTCTCCAAAAGTCCGTGCCGAAAGTACCTGGTATGCTTCCCACACTGTATTTAAGGAGATGGAGCTGGCACCTGCCAACACACCCATCCAGGAGTACAATCTATTCAAGGTTGTCTCTGTAAGCATTTCTATCACGCTGTTACAGGCATCAATCCTCGACGCTGCATCGATTCCGCCAAGTCCCAGCAGATGGCCATATCCCGAAATTCTTGAAATTCCTCCGGTAGGCAAATGGTTGACTTCCCCCTTATGGTGCGGAAAGATAGTCTTAACGCCAAAACTGATGGCAGGAAATGCTGCATGAATCCTGTCGGTGATTACCGTCGAGGCACCGGCAATGAGTTTAAGCCAGCACAAGGCATAGGCCATCCTGGCCGGGAGTGAATAGGAGATACTCCTGGGAACGTTGCAGGGATTGAAGTAAAAACAGTGTTTCATATCCTGTTTTGCAGTCTCAATATAATGTAATTCGGTGCATACCTGGTAATCGAAGGAACAGGGCGTGGTAAGAAAAAAATTTGACAAGAGCAGGGTCGGGCATCCGCCAAACTCAGCGTCGATTCCCAAACCGTTTATGAGTTCCCGGGTATAGAGGTCTCTTGCTACAATAAAGGGACTTATTCTAAGGTATTCGAGCCACGATTTCTGAACATGTATCGGATTTTCAATGTGGATACTCAGGGGAGGGCAAAGTCGGGCCAGCCTGGAATGGTCGAATTCGCTGGTTACATTATAACTAAGCCACCCCGAAAGAATGCCCCTGCTGTTGATACCCGCCAGCGCTTCCGGGATATGATCGCGCGATACGATGGTTTCAATATTTTTTAACAATGAAATCAACGCAATCGATTGCAGGTCGTCGCCTACATTCCTGGTAAAAGCATAAAATATAGTAGACATCTGTTTTTCAGCTATGGTAAACCAAAATAATCCACTGTTCCTGCAACCTTCCTTACTCCGTCTTATCGGTCTGCTTACCCATGCCCCCTCCCCTGTAATCCCGCTGGATTCCCGTCAGAATTTTATCGATGAAAACTTTATTCGGCACCAGGTCGTATAATGCGGAAACCACCCGGAAATCGCCGCCACTCCATCCCTCCCACCTGACCTGTGGTATATATTTTGAATGAAAGGCAAACCCGCACGTGTCAATATGGCCAAAGACCGGTTTCTTTCCAAAAAACTTGTCTTCGGGGAGATACCTGCCCGGGAACTGCACTTTCCAGATTAACAGGTCGTCGGATGAGGAAATGTGGTTTACGATGACCTCCAGGCTGTCACTGTGCATGAATTTGTCGTCGTCGTCGAGGTACACGACAAAACCATCGGAAACGAGATCCATCAGGGTGTTGAGATAAAGGTTCGGATGGAGCTTGTAATAATCATAGGGATAGTCGGCCGGCAAGGGAGCATACGGTTCAGGCCCGGGAAAAACCCTGATTGTTTCAATCCCACTGTAGGCGCTTACATAGCCTAACGATTCCTCATTATCATAAGATACTATTGTCCGGATGTTCGGGTAAGTCTGCGAATGCATACTTTCCATACAGGTCCTGAAATAGTTGGGCCGTTTGGAGGTCCTGATCAGGATATTGACGAGGAGGGGTTTTTTCCGCCGTAACGGGAACATCCGCCAAATTTTGCCCGGAATCCATTGGTTGCATGTTAAAAACGACATAATGCTGGCAGTATCGAAGCGAAGAGGATTGTTAGGTTAAAACCCGGTAAGCGGTTTTATTCAAGGTAATACCTGGAAATCATGGAGCTGGTCATGACTACCACTGAAACTGCAATGAACAAAAGGCAGGTGACCTGTATTACCTTCTTTTGCAGTTTAAAATGTCGGTTGAAAAAAAGTGAAAGCGCCAGAGGGGCAATCGCAATAAAATACCTTCCCTGGTTGATCCCCCTGATCGTCGGGCTGCCGACAGGGTTCCAGCTCATATAGAGCAGGGTGCACATAACCATCACCACGCTGCACAGGGTAATAAAAAGGAGCCCCCTTTGAACTGGGGTTATGGTATTGATTTCCCCCGGACCAATAAGGCTTACAAACAACAGCATTACCCATGCGAAAATAATATAAAGGCCGGGAAGCGGGGTGTCCAGCCAACCCAGTCTCCCGATAAATGATTCGGAGATCAAACGCTTCTTCTCCCATAATTCGCTCAGAATGGTTTTTATATAAACTCCCTGATGGGTTAGAATAAAATCAAGTTGTTTGTAAGGAAATACGTTCCGGGGCGCACGCGGAATCGATGCATACATTCCGGCTGACATGTCAAAGTGACGGTAAACATACTGCATGTATAAGCTTCCGGCAATTACCGCGACCGCCACTACCGACAGTATGCCCATGACCGCCAGCAGGCGTTTCTTTCCGGACGGGAACTTCCAGGCCGGGATCAGCACTACAGGCAGGATCAGAAAAAAATAGGCATTTTTACAGAGCGCGAGCAGACCTGCAACCAGGATGACCTGGAGGATATCCCGCCTGCCGATACTTTTTTTGTCATCAAATGCAAGGCGAAAGATCAAGGCAGTCAACAGGAAAGCAAGCCCGTTGGCCATGGCGTCACCGCTGACAGAAGCGCCCTGGAATACTGACATGGGCAACAAGGCGACCAGCAGGAACATCCACCCGGAAAGGGGGGTTATCCCGATTGCCAGGTAAATCAGGATTGTCCAGATAAAGAGGTTTCCAAGCCTTGCAGCATACAAAAGAAAAAGCGGCCGAAGTTGAAGTAAACGGGGCAGCATTAACCCCAGTGTCTGCGGGAGATAAGGGACTGGTGAATAATGAGCCACAAACTGGAAATTGGCAAAGGATTGCCTTTCAGGGTTTAATGGAATGTTTATGGCATGCAGCCAATCCTCCCTGCTGACCTTCCTCCCGGGCTTGAACCTGATTTTTGAAAATACGGAATCCAACCGGAGGACACTTTCTGGAATGAATCCCCCGATCTGGTTATGATTTATCCCGGCAACAAAATGGCCTGTAGAGATATGGTATATCCGGAAAAAGTGCACGTTCTCGTCAGGCACCTGAAATGGCGGGGTTAAAAACACCGTCAGGACGCCCCAGGTGACTGAGAAAAAGAGAAATATCCTTTGTACGCTTAACTTACCGATAAACTGAAGGCCAAACAGTTTATCGTTGTCAGGGAGACCTGTTCCTTCAGCGTTTCTTACTTTTTCAAACACCTGTCGGTATGAAATTAGTATACTATGTCAACAGCTTCGCCCCTTCGGTCACATTAAATCACAGGGAGATAAAGACCGTTAACAGGAAATAATGGATTATTCCTCAAAAATAAAGAAAAAATGCCGCCTCCCCTATCTGCGCAGGAAAAAAATCAGGCCAGCAGCGATTTCCCGATAATTCAATAATTCTCTGACAGGGCATCCAACCCGAAAAAACTGTTACTTTACAAAAACGAAAAGGTTGTTTAACCCAAACTGGAACCTGCGGCGCTTAACCAGTTTAAACCCTGAACGCGAAAATACAGGGACCGTTTCACCTACCCTGAACCCATAATGCTGGTGCCCTTTCATGTCATCATCGGTGAGGTGAAAAAACCTCAGGGTATGGATAATGTAGTCGACCAGTGGTGAAGGGACGGTGAGGATCATTTCTCCCCCGGGTTTTAGCAGGTCGTAGGCGCCATTAGCAAACGCATCCAGATCTGTGGCCGGGATATGTTCAATTACTGCCAGGGCGGTAATATAGTCAAACTGCATGCCCAGGAGCTTCTCTGAAGGAAATGAGTCCCTGACGAAGGCAATGCCTTCAGGTATGGGGCTCTTCCCTTCACCCGGTTCTGGATCAATGCCGGTATACTGGATATTCTTTTCTTTCAGGAATGCAGCTTGTTCGCAACAATTACTGCCGATATCCAGCAATTTCCTTCCCGGTAATATCCTCGTACCTGCAACCAAAAACCGCCTGTGCTGCAAATAAATGTCAGTTTTTTTCATCGGGGATGGTATATTTTGTTTTTATTCCCAGTATTCTAAGCAGAAAACTGGAGAAAATGGTTTGGATGCCAATAGAAATCAGGGTGATGGAAGGGATAAGCAGACGGAATGTTTCTCCCGGATTATGGATAGGCCCGTATCCTATGCTGCTCCAGCTGTTTACCAGGACCAACAGCATGATCAATCCCCCCAGCAAAAAACCAGCCCCGGCCGCAATCCCCCTTTCGAGCGTAAATAAAGTGGCAAAGAATTTGTGTTTCGGTTTGGCGGGATACAATCCATGGTTCAGGGAATATACCCTGATAAACACAGCATACAGGAACAGCTGGTAAGAAAGCACCGCCATCGATCCGGCGATGGTCAGGGTGTGAATGTCCAGGCCGATTTTTTTGATATACAGCGTACCGGGGAGCAGTATCAGTAAACTCCCGACCGACAGTAAAAAGAAGATTAACGAGGGGTAAAAGAAAAGCCACCTGGGACTGTACATCAACAGGAAGACCAGCTGGCGCCAGCCATCTCTCCAAGTCTGAAGGTGAGGAGCCCGGTTTCGTCCATCTTGCGACAGGGTTGTGGGTACCTCAGCAATCCTGTATTTCAGGATCGTTGCCTTTACCACCATTTCAGTTGCAAATTCCATGCCGGGAGTTACAAGGCCAAGGTTCAGAATACTTTCCCGGTTAAACCCCCTCAGGCCGCAATTAAAATCCTTAACATGTGACTTGAAAAACAGCCGGCCGATAAATGAAATGGCGGGATTACCGAAGTACCGGTGCATGGGAGGCATGGCGCCCGGGTGAATTCCCCCTGCAAACCTGTTCCCCATCACCAGGTCGAAACCCTCCCTGAGTTTATTGATAAAATCGGTCAGGTTCAAAAAATTATAACTGTCATCGGCATCCCCCATGATAACATATTTCCCGGATGATGCTTTAATACCTGCAATCAATGCGCTGCCATAGCCTTTTTCCCGGACCCTGGTAATCTTGGCGCCCGCCTCCGCGGCAATGCGGTCCGACCCGTCGGTACTTCCATTGTCGGCTACCAGGATCTCCCCCGAAATCTTGTTTATCTCTAAAAAATGCCGGGCCTTCTTGATACATATTTCCAGCGTTTCTGCTTCATTTAAACATGGCATCAGGATGGTGAGTTCACACATGTTGAATCTTATTATTGTTGACAAGGGTTAACCGCGAAAAGAAATGTAGGTTTCTGCCAAAAACCCAGTTGAACGGCCAGGGATATAAAGAAAGTTCGCGGGTAATCAGCACCTCACACAACCCTGCCTGCTCGTAGAGTTCCCCCCATTCCCTGGAATTAAGAAAATTGTATGGCAGACTTACTCCATGTCGTGCATTCCCTATGTAATCCATGAATTTCAAGGTCGTTCTGCTGAAAATTCCTTCATTCAGGTGATCCTTGATTAAGATACAGTCCCGGGTCACCCTGGCAGCCTCCTTTAATAATGACACCTGGTCATAGGCATGATGCAACACATCAACCAGTATCACGATATCAAAACTATTGTCCTCATATGGAATAGTGGTCCCGTTAAACTCCCTGACGCTGATAAAACTCACCTTCCTGGTCATTATATCAATGCCCTGGATCTCTACCTGAGGCCTGTACCTGTTTATCAGGGCATCGATCCTGCCATCCCCGCAACCGATATCCAGAACGCTTGCCTCCTGAGGTAAAACTGAAGAGATTAACTCAACCAGTTTATTTATTCTGCGCCTGTACACCGTTTTTTCATGCAGCATGCTGATGATGTCCATATTTCCATTTTTTTTTTGATAAATCCAAAATCCCGTATAATGAAAGAAATTCAAACATAAGCATGAAGGGATAAGCCATGTTCAAATAGAGGGTATTTAATGCATCCCATTGAGAAACTGAGATATAGGCCATTAACGTCAGCCTTATCAGCAATAACGACAACAGTCCGGTTGTAATAATCCATCTTTCAAATTCAAGGGAAAGCCCATTTCCTGTGAAGAGAACCAGCGTCAGACAAAAATATGATAAAAGCGAGACAATAAAAAACAGGGGGTTTAATTTTCCGTAGATTACCGCCAACAGGTTCAATAACCGGTTTTTAAAACTACCGAAACTATAATTGACCGGTTGTGATTCACCAGGAATATTGGCAGGTTCATGGGTGATATTCTGAAAGTGCGCAACATTTTTCATATTTCCCTGGGACGGCCCTGCAACGGATTTATATCCTTTAAAGGCGGAAACATATACCAACTCCTCTTTTATTTTCCTGATAACGGGAATCACGAGCCTGTTATCCCAGGTGAATGCGGATAATGACCAGTTTGGGACTGCCTTAAGCTTCCCGGAGGCAAAACCACTATTGATCTCCCTGGCGACCTGGCTGTAAAAAGCACGTGATACCGATAACGAACGGTGAAAACCCGCATGAGCTGCGGCATCACGCATAGCCCACAGGAACCAGCCTCCTTTTATTTCATGCGGGTCGCCTTTTCCGCACAGTTTCCATCCATTGTGTTCAGCTTCAAGCCATGGCTTAAGCTTACTGAATGCCGGGCTCACCTCATAAGCCTTTTCCCTGGATGAACGGGGAACGGGAACGTTGGGTACCCAGTGCTGCTGCTGAATGCGGGCCAGTGCGGAATATGCCTCTGAAAATGGCCTGGATTTAAGTTCATTGATGACACAGTCGCCATATTTATAGTCGTTTATGGAGGCTATTACAAGGTTGCCGCACAGCAATATGAGGTAAGGCATCAGGTAAATCAACACCGCTTTCCATTTTCCCCTGGTTCCGTAAACCAGTCGCAAGGTAAATTTCCCGGACTGTCCTTCCAGGATTGTTGCAGTTGCTGTGAATAGCGTCAACCCTATAATTACCGGGAAAATGATAATCCCCTCCTCCCGCGTATTCCAAAAGGCAAACAACGACAAGGAGGCTAGCAATGACCACTTGTAATGCCGGCGGATCTCCTTTTTCCTGCGTAAAAACATCGCAAAAAAGGAGGAGATCACCAAAATTGTCAGGGCCGGGTATATCCCCTCCCTGATCACCCGCAGCGTAAAATCAGCCGAGGAGACCGGATGGAAAAAAAGGATACCAAATAGCATGACCCTGGGCCAGGTTGTTTTAATTACGGGCGACATTGCAACCACAAGCACGATGCAACTGCCTGCATAAAGCAACAACTGCGAAAAGAACAGCGGCACCCCCAGCACGCCTGAACATGCAATGAAAAACGGGTAAAAAAAGCCCTTGACAAGTGTAAACAGATCATATTCACCGAGCCAGTTACCGGAGACCAATGAGTATGCCTGCCTGACAAACAAACCATCATCAATAAAGGCTGGGAATCTCACCGTCATTTGCTGCACTGAAACCAAAAAAGCTTTTACCAGAAATAAAATCGCCACCATTGTAACAAATACAAGGTGCCTTTTCAGAAAACCGGAGATCTTAAATCCAAGTGTTTTCTTTTTCAGCAACATAAGGGTTGCATAAATCCGGCCTCCGGCAGCCAGTAGCATTAACGACAGGATGCTAAAAACAAGAAATGCAGCAATCAGGTAATTTCTTTTTTCAGCCTTGTTTTCGGGGTTAAACATACCGCCCGACTCCGCGTTAAAAACAAGTTTGCAACTGCCGGGCTTAACAGGCTTCATGCATAATTTCGAATGATCCGATGAATCCTGCAGGGCTATGTTTGTAAAGGTAAAAACCGACCTGATTTCCTTTGGAGTCCAGGCAACTGTCCTCAGGCCCGAGAGGATCGAAATCCGCCCGATGTCCACAGATCCGGAGCGGTATCCGGGATCAATCCTGAATTGCCTGAAGTCTGCCTGGGGCAGCTCAAAGGCAATCTCCTGGAAAGTTTTACCGGCAACCATCTCTTTGGTAATGGCCTCCGTTGCATTAAAACCATTGCCCGAGTCGTAGAAAAGTGCACACCTGTCGGTTGAATCACTTCTGACAGTTATTTTTATGGTGACCGGACAATAAAACACTGTTTCATTGATAAAAAAAGCCAGCAACATAAACAGGGCTGTCAACAGGAGGAGGAGATATATTTTCTTTTTCAGCGGCATGTTCCCGTTAGCTTCCCATGATCAAAACAGTTGTTTATTTGCCTGCTGATGGCACACCTGTATTCTATATTACGATTCTTAACAATCTGTTACATAAGCCTGTAAAGTAACGGACTATGCTACCGGGCTTTCGTTCCGGGTCATAAGGTATGCCCCTTTTGCCAGGTCCAGGTACCTGAAGACAAACGACGGATATTCCGTTATATACCGTTCAATAATTTTCTTTTCATCCTCCCTTCCGCCATCATCCAGGATGATTACCGCATTACTGCTTAAGTTGCTGTACAGCAGGGGGAGTGCGGGATACCGGGCCATATATTGTGTCACCCCCGGAGGACCATCAACAATCATTAAGTCGATTTGACCGCCTGGTTTTACCCCCTCCATATCATACCACAACCAGGTTTCAGAGCCGATCACGGTTTCCTTCAACGGGGCCAGGCAAACTTCAGCAAACCCTGAAAGGCCATGCATTCTGATCAACTCCCTGGTCTCATCAGCATACCTGTCTAAATGATCCAGTGCAATCACCCTCCTTTTCCCGTTCCGTTTCAGGCAATAAGCTGTGATAAGCGTTGAAACGCCGCTGCCTATCTCCAACACCAGGGTCGGTTTTCCCGTCAGGATCTGTAAACATATAAGGTTCAGGAAATCGGGATAAGCTGCCCAGCCTTTCATTGAAGGTAACGGGATTACAGGTTGCAGAATGGAAAATAGCGAAAATAAAGACTCTGTGTGCCAATTGACAGCTTTTATATCTTTTTTTAATTCCCTGTGGGATTGTTTCATCCCGGAATCCAATGCTTCAAGCATACCGGCAACCTGAACCGGTTCGCCATCCCCGGTTGATATATTCTGTGCCTTCTGTCCTGCTTCATCAATCAATGACTGCAGGTTTGCATTTATCCCGGAAAATTGCTCCTGTATGCAGGTAACTTCTGTTCTTAACGTAGCCATCTCCCTTTTCTGTCTCAGAAGGATTAACCGCATGAATATAATGATCATAAGCAACGTGAATACCAAAAGGATAAGCAGCAGAGCCTCGCCGGACAGGATCCAGCCCGGAACCATAAATGCAGAAATACAGCTGAGCATCATACAATCGAATTAAAGGGAGTTCAATACTGTTACCATCACAGCCATCATTTATCAACTAAAGGTAACCTTTTGTCTCCCTGGTGAAATGAGTTACAATCCCTCCTGTAAAATGGATTAACCTGAAGTAGTTTTTTCCGGAGTGTAAGCCTCGGTATTACACGGATTCCTGCAAAGCGCCGCACGACAGGTATGGATTTGTCAGAATCACCCTTATTCCTGCTTACGAGAAATTATCAACTTCAAAAGTAAATAAAAAACCTGATTATTGCGCTCAAGCGGGGTTGCACGGATTTTATATCAGGCCATTTTTATGACCAAATCCTTAACAAAACAAGACTGGCTGAAAAAAGTTGACAACTAAGTTGAATGCCGGAAATAAAAATGCTTAATTTGTATCCAGGAACGGGAGAATAGATGCTTTATACGTTTTTATTCTGAAATCCAGGCATTTTGCAACCTGAAAAAAGGAGATAAATACATCAGGGTGTTTGTACATTCATCCATAACAATACCGGGCCATGATTCTGAAACAGGATTTTCAAAAATTAATCTCCATGAACAGGTGGGTTTTATTACTGTTGATACCATCCGTTCTTATCATTGAATTCACCTTCATCGAACAGGATAATTTCTGGAACAACCATTACGATCCCTCCTATGCCTACCTGATGAACGGGCTTAACCTTGCTGTAAATCATGGGGATATAGGTCATACCGACCACCCCGGCACTCCTGTTCAGATGATGGTTGCCGTAATCATCACGACAACGTATTGTTTCACCCATACCGGGAATTCTTTGACGGAAGATGTATTGTACTACCCTGAATACTATCTCAGGATACTTGCCCTGGTTTTTACCTTTGTCAACATAATTCTCATCCTTTTGCTTGGGTTTGTTGCGCTCAGATGTACCGGGGAGATTATCACTTCGGTGATGTTCCAGTCAGCGACTTTTATTCCAATAAGCCATTTGATTCAACATAACTTTTATGATGTCAAACCGGAACCGGTCCAGTTTGCCTGCACGATGATCCTCATGATGTTTTTCCTGGTTTATTCAACGGGAATGGGCTTGCATCAGACATGCTGCTTAAACAAGAAACTAAACCTGCATGTTCCTGCGGCCCCGATTGTCTTTGGCATGCTTATCGGGGTTATCATTGCCTCCAAAACCATCGCATTTCCCCTGTTTATTTTTCCATTGTTTTTAATCCCGGGAACCAGGAAAAAATTCCTTTATGCAATAACCGTCCCGGCCTCATTCCTGGTTGTCACCATCCCCATCTGGAGTATCTACCCGAAATTTATCGACCGGACACTCAGCTTTTTCGTTCATTCCGGCAAATACGGGCATGGGGCCTCCAATGTTATAGATCTTCAGTTATTAGGCCGGAACTGTAGTCACATAGCAAGCACAGCCCCGGTTTTTCTAATTGTGCTGTTTGTTTCAATCATCCTTGTTGTTACCGGTTTCTTAAGGAATAACCGTGATAAACGGCTCAACCTGCTGGCAGCCCTGGTGATAATCCAGCTGATTTCCATTTTTCTTGTATGCAAGGAATTCGCACCACGATATATGCTGCCGGTTTTATTTACAATCGTCCTTAATATCTACCTGATCTTTTTGATTTTCAAGATCCGGCCTGCTGTGAAAAACATTGTCCTGCTTTCTTTCATACTGGCCTGCCTATTCCTGAACTTCAGGATTCCCTTTGATCCTATTGACAATAACCTCCCCATAAAAATGGAAAAAGGGTCACAGGACATTTTCTGCTGGGATACCCCTGACCCAAGGGCAGCCCTATATTCCGGCAACTCCTACTCAAAAAAAATGAGAAACGCTCTTCTCGCAAAGAATTATACTCATTTCGTCTTCTATGATAACTGGAGGGATCAGTTTACAGACTGGAACCATAAACTCAATTTTGACTCTCTGAATAGGACACAGACCAGGATTATCCTCTATGGCCCGGAAAAATCGTTTCAGAAATTATGCAACAGGGTTCAACTGATAAAACTGGGCAGGATGAAGTTCCTTGCGGTGCCGTTGAACTGATATGGATACCTAATTACGTTCTCCCTGTTTTCTCCGTTAATTCTCCGTTAACCTCCCATCAATTCTCCGTTGATCACTATATTTTCTCCGTTAATTCTCCGTTAACCTCCCTTCAATTCTCCGTTAATCACTATATTTTCTCCGTTAATTCTCCATCAACCTCCCGTCAATTCTCCGTAAATCTCCATGTTTTCTCCGTTAATTCTCCTTTAGTCTCCCGTCAATTCTCCGTAAATCTCCCGATCCTCCCCCTATGACCCTGCGTCATTCTTGCATCGTCCTTGCGTCGTCCTTGCGTCATCCTTGCATCGTCCTTGCGTCGTCCTTGCGCCATCCCTGCATCGTCCTTGCGTCATTCAAGGGAGTCTGTTCAAAAAAGTGTGTCGAGACTCCCTCGGAAGGCCGCACAGTCCCTGAAAACTGTCCAGGGAAACAACCAACTCACGGTTAAAAAATCCTGCCCCGTTCAAAATTCGTTATTCGATATTCGGCCTTCGAAATCTGAAATCTGAATTACAAAATCTGAAATCTGAATCAAAATCTGAAATCTGAATTTCGAAATCTGAATTACGAAATCCGAAACCGACACCCGGTATTCGGGCTTCGATATTCAATATTCGATATTCATTTTTCATTTTTCAATATTCCCTTTGTTTTTTATATTTTTATCGCATGAAAAAACCACCCGTAAAAAATCCGAAAACTGCAGGGAAACTCCCCGCGGCGACCTTCGAGAGCCGGTTCAACAATACCCTGTTTTCGATCCTGGTGCTGGCATCGCTTACCTTCGTGGTCTATTCCAGGACCCTGCTTTTCGACTATACGAAACTCGACGATTCCATCTTCATCGTCGAAAACGCCTCTTACAACGCCGATGCGCACAACATCGCCGTCTCATTCCAGCGCGGCCTCTTCAACCCCACGCGGGATGTCTATTACCGCCCGTTGTTCCTGGTCGACTTCATCCTTGAATCACGCCTCTTCGGGGTCAAGCCTGCCGGGTACCATTTCACCAACCTGCTGCTCCATATCCTGTCGGTATGCCTGTTATTCCTCTTCCTGAAGAAGATCAAGATCCCCCCGGCCGACTCCTTCCTGCTTTCGCTGCTCTTTGCCCTTCACCCGGTGCTCACCCAGGCGGTGGCCTGGATCCCGGGGCGCAACGACATGCTGCTGATGATCTTTTTCCTCACCGCCTTCCTCCTGCTGATCCGGTACCTTGAAAAACCCTCGCCGGTTACCCTTTCACTTCATGTGCTGGCCCTGCTGGCTGCCCTCTTCACCAAGGAAACAGCCATTATCATCCCCGTGATCATGGTTGCCTTTTCGCTGACCTGCCTGAAACCGGGCTGGAAAAAACTGCTCCTGCCCCTGGCCGGCTGGACTGCGGCCACTGCCATCTGGATGCTGGTAAGGTCAACCGCCACCCTTTCGAAGGACTGGACCACGCCGGTCAGCATGCTGCAGACAGGATTCGGCAGGATTGGGGTGATCGTGCAATACGTGGGGAAAATTTTCATCCCGGTCAACCTGACGGTATTCCCCGAAACGGGGGATATCACCATGATATGGGGATTCGTGGCCATTGCCGGTTTTGTCGCGCTGATCGTCCATTCGAAAAGCTACTCCAAACCCCTTACCTGGCTGGGGCTGTTCTGGTTCATCCTCTTTCTCGTCCCGGTGCTGATCGTTCCCAAATCGTTGAACGACCAGGTGTTTGAGCACCGTCTCTACCTGCCCGTCATCGGCATCCTGCTGATGCTCAGCCAGACGCTGCCCTTCGGAAAAACCCTTGAACCAGGGAAAAAACTGGCGGTTGTGGGAGCAATCGTATTGATCTTTTCAGTGCAAAGCTTTGTCCGTTCGGCCTACTTCAGCGATCCGCTTACCTTCTGGACCCATGCCGTGGAGGGCTCGCCCCATTCGGCCTTTGCCCGCACCCTGCTGGGTACCAAAGTCGAAGATCCTGCCGACCGCGAACGCCTCTTCAGGGAGGCCTACCGGCTCGATCCCAACATGAAAAACCTCAATTATTACCTTGGAAAGGTCCTCTTTTCAAAGCACCAGTCCGACAGCGCCGAATATTATTTCAGGAGGGAACTGCTCCATAACCCCCTGCCCGATGTCTATTTCCTGATGGCCCAAATCGCCTTTGAGCGGAACAGCCTCGACAGCGCTGCGGTAAACCTCGTAAAGACCATCGAAATGGATCCCCTGAACCCCCCGGCAAACCGCAACCTCGCCCTCCTGTATCACCAGCAGGGTCATGATGACAAACTGCGGCAGCTCCTTCAGGATATGCAGATGAAGGGAATGGCGGTCGATGAGGATCTGCTGAAACTGGTAAAATAAAGGTGGCTGACCTCAGCCGGCAGGTTCTACCCGAAAAGGAACAACACCAGCCATAGCAGGGATAACCCGATGAGAATGATCACCGTACCCCAGCCGATGATGTTCTGGACCGGCTTGTTGGTATATTCCCCCATGATCTTCTTGTTGTTGACCAGCAGGATCATGCATACCAGCACCACCGGCAGCAGGAGCCCGTTGATGATCTGGGTCCAGAGGGTGATGGCGATCAGCGGGGCGTTGGGAATGAGGATGATGATCACCGCAAGCACCATGATGCTGGTATAGAGTACGTAAAACTCGGGCGCCTCTTCCCATTTCTTATCGATCCCTGCTTCAAAACCAAAGGCCTCGCACACATAAAAGGCGGTGGCAAGCGGCAGGATGGTGGCCGAAAAGATGGAGGCGATGAACAGGCCGAAGGCAAATACGTTTTTCGAAAGAGCGCCGGCCAGCGGCTCCAGCGCCAGGGCTGCATCTTTGGCCTCGTTGATCACGATTCCCTTGGCATGAAGGGTGGATGCACAGGCCACGATGATAAAGAAGGCCACCACAACGGTAGCCGTGCAGCCAACGATGATATCCAGCAGGGTGTACTTGTATTGCTGGATCTTAAGCCCTTTTTCAATTACCGACGACTGCATATAGAACTGCATCCACGGGGCGATGGTAGTGCCGATGATCCCCACGATCATCATGATCGATTGCTGGTCGAAATCCATCTGCGGCTTTACGATCGAGCTGCCGATGGCCTTCCAGTCGGGATGGCCCATCAGGGCGGAGACCACGTACATCAGCAAAGAAACGCTGAAGATCAAAAAGATGCGTTCGGCAAATTTATAATTCCCCTTCACCACCATAAACCACACCATGGCCGCTACAATGGGAACCGAGATATACTTGCTGACCGAGAAGACCTCCATGCTTCCCGCCACGCCGGCAAATTCGGTGGTGGTGTTGCCGATGTCGGCCAGCAGCAACCCGATGAAGATAAAAAAGGTGACCTTAACCCCGGCGTTTTCGCGGATCAGGTCGGCCAGTCCCTTGCCTGTAACGATCCCCATGCGGGCATTCATCTCCTGCACGATCACCAGCACGATGAACGAGGGGATGAGCGTCCAGAGCAGTTTATAGCCATAAAGCGCTCCGGCAACCGAATAGGTGGTGATCCCGCCGGCGTCGTTGTCGACACTGCCGGTGATGATGCCCGGGCCGAGAATGGCCAGGAAAAATGCGATATTCCTCCAGATGGATTTACGTCTGATTGATGCTGCCATGAGATCCCCTTTCTCTTTTTACCTGGTTTTTCCCCTGCTTAACAGGTCCTCTACAATGTCTTCGACCACCACAACCCCCTCCATCTGCCGGTTTTTGTTGATCACGGGCACGGCAAGCAGGTTATAGCGTGATACCAGGTCGGCGAGCGAGTCGACCTTGTCGTCGTCGAACACCGTCACGGCATGTTTGTTCATGATCTCCTTCAGGTGGCTGGCCGGATCGGCGATGACGAGTTCCCCCAAGGAAACCGACGACAGGAACCGTTCATGTTTGTCGATGACGATGATCGAATAGATATGCGCCGGTTCAGGTTGCTGGCGTCGGAGCTCTCCGAGCGTTTCGTTGACGGTGAGATCTTCGTCGAAAGTATAGTAGTCGGTGGTCATCAGTGAACCCACCACCTTGCTGGGATATTCGAGCAGCTCCCTGACCTCTTCGGATGATTCCTTCTCCATTTCGTCGAGCAGCTTCTCGGCGGTATCGTCGGCCAGGCTGTCGAGCAGGTCGGCAACCTCGTCGGCCGGCATTAATTCGAGCACATCGGCCACCTTTTCAACCGGCAGGCTCTCCACGATGTGGATCTGGACATGCGGTTCGAGTTCTTCGAGCACATCGGCGGCAGTCTCCTCGTCGAGCGAGGCAAAGACATAGGTGCGCGATGCCTTGTCGAGATCCTCGATGATATCGGCAATGTCGGAGGGGTGGAGCGTATTGAGCTTCGACGATGATTTCGACAGCCTGATATTGGAATTGGAGAAATCAACGGCGGCGATATCATCCCAGAGGATGAACTTGCCGGGGATATCCACGCTGAAGGGGTCGAGCACCGACTGGATGGGCTTGCCGATGCCGATCCGCCTGAGCAGGCCGTCAATGCCTACATCCACGGCAATGGCGTAGGTTCCCGCGGGGATCATCACCAGCCTGATATCGTTCACCCTGACCAGCTTGCGGCCATTGATATCGACGATCTGCTTGTCCTGGATATTTTCAGCCAGCCACAGGCAGTTTTGAAAGTCGGCAGGGGAGATATCATGAACCTCCTGGCAGGTGATCCTGAGTTTGCGTTTGAATTTCTTTATCTCGAAGGATGAAAAATCGAGCACCCTGGTCTCCTTGCCGCTTTTCACGCGGATGGCGACCACGCGCGGGCGTATCGGATCGCTCTCCTTGCCGGGCAAGGGGGTCTGGTCGATGAGAAAATCCTTGATCTTCCCAAGCACGGCGCCATCATCGGAGATGTATTTCATCCCCAGGATCTGGCTTAAATAGAAGGTAATCTGTGATGTCATGCTGGCCTCCTTCTTATGTTATCCGCTGTATTGAAGGATGCGAGCCCATGGATCATGTCAGGCCGGACACCGCTCAGTGCAGGGGTGGATTGTTCTGAATGCTTCGGTCAGGTAAGTCGTCCATTGATTGTTGAAATATGAGGGGGCAAAGATAATAAAAATCGCCGGGTTGCAAGGTTAACGAATCGTTAAAAATGAAATTGATTCACCCCGGCTGCCCGTTGGAACCATGTTGATTCTATTAAGTTGGATGATCACGATAAATCCGCCATTGGCGGCTAATCCTGTTCGCCCAGAACCCTGGTTGTTCCACAACGGTTTTCAATAATGGAATTTCTTTAATCATTATGGATTAAATGCATAAAGGCATGGGGTTGGGATGTGTCATGGGTTAGGGACATGCCATTGGGTAGGGACATGCCATTGGGTAGTGACATGCCATTGGGTAGTGACATGCCATGGCATGTCCCTACGGGCAACAAATCATGGCATCGTAGGGCCACGCCATGGCGTGGCCCCACAATGGCGGTCAACCAGGTTTGTCAATCATCCTTCACACATCTTACCGAATAGGCATCGCCCATGTTTTGCCATTGGATTGTTGTTCGATAAATGGTTAGTCCGCAAACTTTTATCTCTCTAAGCATCGGACCAAATTCCGGACTATAGGTTATCCACGAAGCATTATCTTTCAATAGTGTGAACTTACCGTTTCCCTGATAATGCCCGCCTCCGCGTCCGTCAAATTCATCTTTCCCGGTTCCGCAGGCATCAATCCAATAGGTTGTGTCGGAAGTCAGCAATGTTCTCCCAACATATCCCCTGACATTTGCAAATATGAGGCCGATATCATCCCACGACATTCCTTTATAATGTTCCAGGAACATCCAGTCGGTGTCGTTCGACACGTGCCAGCCGTTTGGACAAATACCCTGAAGAACATTGAGAAGTGATGATGGATTGTTATATACATCGGCATTAAGCGCCGATACAGCGGTGTATAATTTCCCGAACTTCTCATCGTTGGCTGGGTCGTTGTTATAATCGTAATAACGCCTGGGATCGGGAGGCCAGCCATTTTTGGCAGATGCCTTTAAGGTGCCCCTTTCAGAACTGGCAACAGCAAACCGGGCATCATCGGTCCCTGTGGCTAAAAAAGAACTCTTTAAGCCATCGGCCTGAAAGCAAACCAGGTAAACTCCCCGTGGGCCAAGGGTAATGGCAATCGTGTTGTCGCCGGCGGTGCAGCTTGCTGTCTCCGAGAAGACCCTTTCGCCTTTTACCGAAAAAATTTCCAGCTGTATCCTTTCCGCTGATTCCAGCTTCATGCCGATCTTCAGCAACCCCGGCGTATTGACCAGTTCCCTGGTGCCTACGGGAGGCTCATAGATCCCCACCGGGTCTCCGCTCGCATAACGTGTCGTACGCATGTTCTCCTTTGTCCAGCAACGCCCGCCCATCAGAACCGTGTGATAAACATAACCATCGATATCGGTTACCGTGCTGGTGCCGCAATGGAAGCCTTGCGGGGAACATTTCAGGAAAAGGGCCAGCAACATTGACATACAAATTAACCTGTTCATGGCGATATCTTATTGATCACGATTGCACCAGCTATTACGAAAAAATATTTAACT
>SESB01000483.1_pt1 | contig 28780 bp, 26 predicted proteins | sample 3171441 | NCBI WGS metagenome assembly SESB01 (sample SAMN06051867, study PRJNA518727) | freshwater metagenome | biome: subpolar coniferous forest; feature: holomictic lake; material: water; isolation source: holomictic Lake 227, 6 m depth | place: Canada: near Kenora, Ontario | collected... | reverse complement strand
CCACTTGAAAAACACCCACCACAGTAAACCGGCGCATTCTAGGCACAATCCCTGCTGGGGTAGAATTAATCTGTGGACTGATGACGGTAATTTTATCGCCCAGAGTAACCCCTAAATAATTCGCTAATTCAACGCCTAACACAATGCCATATTCACCGGGCACCAAATCAGAAAGCTGGCCTAGCTTCATTTTATTGGCAACGTCTGATACTCTGGATTCATACTCGGGTAAGATGCCATTCAGCATAGTCCCACTGACCCGCCGATCGGCATTGATCATCACTTGTCCGGTGATAAAAGGCGCAGCGCCTTCGACATGCGGGTAATTTTTTAGCTTCTGATCCAGTTCTTGCCAATTATCTAACTGCCCAAATTTACCCGTGGCCGTGGCATGCGAGGTCATACCCAAAATGCGTTCACGCAACTCTGCTTCAAACCCATTCATAACGGATAGCACCGTAATTAAGGCTGTAACCCCTAAAGCAATACCTAGTACTGAAGTTAAGGTTATAAAAGAAATAAACTGAGTACGACGTTTAGCCCGCGTATAACGCAAGCCAATATAAAAAATTAAAGGTTTAAACATGAAATCTATTAAGATTAAAGAATGTTGGATGACTTACACTTCGGGCAAAACCCATATAAATAAAGACCATGATCTGTGAGTTCATAGCCCAATTTTAAGGCGACTTCTTTTTGTCTGGCTTCAATGAGTTCATCGGTAAACTCATCTACTTTTCCACATTTCATACAGAGAATATGATCATGATGGTCCCCGGTATCTAATTCAAATATCGAATTCCCACCTTCAAAGTGATGTCTTGTAACTAATCCAGCGGCTTCGAACTGCGTTAACACTCTATAAACTGTCGCTAAACCAATTTCTTCGCCTTCACTCAACAGAATTTTATAAACCATCTCGGCTGTTAAATGCCGCTCATTAACTTGTTTTTCTAGAATCTGCAGTATTTTAACCCGAGGTAAGGTAACCTTCAGGCCTGCACTCCTTAAATCATCATTTTCCAACATTAATCTCCGGTTAAAGCATCGTGTGGGCATTCAAATACTTAATTTTGGTTATTGTAGCCTTTTTAATAGTCAAGAGCATGACAGTTTTATAGGATAATTATTTAACATCCTGTATGATTTGACATTTAAACACTTCCGCAGCCCGAAATGAGAAAGTCGCTTTTTTCTTTAAGTCTATTAACCAGCCTGACCTTGGTCTCTTGCTCAACCATCCTGAACCATTTACCAGGCGTCTACAGCATCGATATCCAACAAGGTAATATTATTGAGCAGAGTATGATTGATCAACTCCGCCCCGGCATGAATAAACGTCAAGTCCAGTTTATTATGGGATCACCCATGATGGATGACATATACCATAAAAATCGTTGGGATTACCTGCACTCAAATCAACCCAGTGGCGAAGACAGGCAACAAAAACAAGTTTCTCTGTTCTTTGAAAATGATCAAATAGTTGGAATCCAGGGTGATTTTAAACCCGGCGCTATTACGCAGATTAAAGCTTCAAACGAAACGACGGTTGATGTACCTCCACGTGACCTTGATAAAACGCTATGGGAAAAAATTACTGGGCTTTTTGGTTTTCTTGACTCTAATACTACGACAAAGACCACTAAATCTGAAGTAAAACCGGATCAATCAATCCTCGACAAGCTGCCATTCTAAATCTATAAAGGCGAAGATGGATAGACTAAACTCATATCTATCCATCGATTAATCTGAGTCCGACTTAATTAACGCTTCGTAGCTCGTTGTCTTCTGGCATCTTTAGGATCATGAATTAAGGGTCGATAAACTTCTATTCGATCCCCTTCCCTTATTAACTGCTCCAGCTTACACACACATCCAAAAATACCCACGTTTAAATTGTTTGCATCTATCTCAGGAAACCGCTCAAGTAACCCCGATGCCTCAATAGCTTGTTCAACCGTGATATCTTCGGGCATTTCTAAGGGAATTATGACCTGTTGATCTGGCTTAGCGTAAGCAACTTCTATCGCAATCAATTTCTCAACCATAAACCTGTTTAGCTCGACTGGTGAATGAACTCACCATGGTATTGCATATCTGATTAAAAACAACGCCGAAGGCAAGGCTAGCCAACTTACCTGACATTTCAAATTCTAAATCCAGTGAAATTTTACTCGCATCTTCACGTAAAGGCATAAAGTTCCAAACACCTTCCAAATAAGAAAAAGGACCATCCAAGAGGGATACCGTTATTTTGCCGCCCTGATCTATTCTATTGCGGGTTGAAAAAGCTTTTTTAAAGCCACCTTTCGATATATGCAATTCCGCCTCAACAAAACCCTCTTCACGCTTAATAATCCGACTGCCGCTACACCAAGGCAAAAACAGTGGATACGCCTCAATATTATTCACTAAGTCAAACATTTGATGCGCTGAAAACTTAACCAAAGCACTTTTTTGGATAACTGTCATTTAGAGCACTCCAATAACATGCAGAAACACTAAAAATACTGACCCTGGAGCTACATAACTGATTAATAGCTTCCATATTTGATAGCTGGTCTCGTTCGGCATATTAAGCTCTTGTTCGCTATGATGCTTTTTCATAATCCAACCAGAAAAAACGGCAATACAAAAACCACCAATGGGTAGCATTAAATTAGCCGTCAAATAATCCAGCAATTGAAAAATGCTTCTGTCAAAGAATTTAACGTTCGACCAAATATTAAATGAGAACACGGTACCCAAACCTAATGCCCAAGTGACCAATCCTGACCATACACAGGCTTTTTCCCGAGTGAAATCTTTATTCTCAACTAACCAGGCAACTGCTGGCTCAATTAGAGAAATAGCTGAGGTTAAAGCGGCGACAGCTAACATCACAAAAAACAATATCCCCATCAACCAACCACCGGTCATAGAACCAAAAGCAATAGGCAACGTTTCAAATATAAGTCCTGGCCCGGAGTTTGGATGCAGGTTATTAGCAAAAACAATAGGGAAAATTGCGATACCTGCCAATAATGCGACAACCGTATCTGCCCCCGCAATTAAAAAGGCAGTTTTGGCAATCGATATATTTTTAGATAAATAAGAGCCATACACCATAATCGCTCCCATACCTAAACTGAGGGTAAAAAAAGCATGTCCCATCGCAGTCAATACAGAGTTACTGGTTAATTTACTAAAATCGGGCATAAACAAGAAATGCAGCCCTTGAAAATAACTATCGGTCGTCATGGCATAACCCACTAAGGCAAAGATCAGCACAAATAAGCTTGGCATTAAATACTGAGCCGCTTTTTCTAGTCCGTTATTAACGCCACGCACTACAATTAGCATAGTCGCTAGCATGAAGAGCGAATGCCAAAAAATCAGCTGAATGGGGCTAGCCACAAAATCATCAAAAATCTTTTTTATAGTAAGCGCATCTGCATCCAGGAAGCTTCCGGTAAAAGCCTTCAAGATATAAGCCGAAGCCCAGCCAGCAATGACGCTGTAATAGGATAAAATCAACAACCCCGCTATCACACCCATCCAACCTAAATAATGCCAGTTATGATCAGCGCCTGCCTCATCCGTCAAAACCTCCATAGCCTCAATGGGATTTTTTTGACTACGTCGCCCCAGCATGGTTTCGGCAATCATAATAGGTATACCAATTAACAACACGCACAACAGATAAACAATAACAAACGCACCGCCACCATTTTCACCGGTAATGTACGGAAACTTCCAGATATTACCTAAACCAACTGCTGAACCAGTTGCTGCCAGAATAAATGCGAAGCGTGATGACCATGCACCATGAACTGTTTTTTTTGTGTACGTCATATTGAGCGCCTATTAAAAACTCACTTTATTAATAATATCGGGTAAAATAGCAAAAATATTCCGTTACGTCAGTTTAAAATTCAAAAAACCTTCCTACTATGGCAGATAAAAAGGCCCAAAAAAATAAATCTCAGCTAAATGCAACCATTGCCGTTAATCGTCAGGCCAAGCATGAGTATTTTATTGAGGAGCGTTTTGAAGCAGGTATTGTTTTAGAAGGCTGGGAAGTTAAAAGCCTACGAGAAGGACGAGTACAGCTCAAAGAAAGCTATGTGGTATTAAAGCGAGGCGAAGCGTGGTTGTCAGGCGCACATATTTCCGCCCTGCTCTCTGCTTCTACGCATATCAAACCCGACGCCATTCGTTCTAAAAAACTTCTGTTAAACCGTCACGAACTTAATAAACTCATTGGCTCGGTTGAACGAAAAGGTTACACGTTAATTCCTCTCTCAATGTATTGGAAAAGTGGTCGCGCTAAACTGGAAATTGGCTTGGCAAAAGGCAAACAATTACACGATAAGCGTGCTACATCTAAAGATCGTGACTGGGAACGTGAAAGAGCCAGAATCATGAAAAAGGGTTAAATAACCCACTATAATTTAAAGCATTCCTATTTTTCTTGGCCCTTAACTTATGTCCCTTACTGCATTTCTTGAAAGAGTAAATAATAACGCTGTCATCAGTTTTAATGAAACAATTGACGTTATTACACAAAACTATCACTATCAACCAACAGAATTTAGTAACGGTTTGGGAGAACACCGCTTAATTAATAAAGCAGGCAGTAATGAGGGTTCATGCAAAATCTTTTGTTTTGCTAAAATTAATCAGCTTAATGAGCAACAAACGTTAAACCTGTTTGGCGATTTTTACCGACTCGATGTTTTAAATAATCCAACGGGAACAGACCACCAAAATATCAGAAATTTTATACAATACGGTTGGGCGGGTGTTTCGTTTCCATCCCCTTCGTTAACAGCGCTTCAGCCATAAATTCAGCGTAGAAACACCGAAACAATAGATACCTTAGTCTGGCTCATTGTTATCATTCAGCTTCGGATCTTTACTGTCTATAAAACTTTAGGATTAATTGACGTATGACTCCAGAAAATCGCTCTATACGCCGTCGAGGCATTTATTTATTACCTAATTTATTTACAACCGGCGCTTTATTCTCTGGCTTCTACGCCATTACATCCGCTATGGATGGACGTTTTGAAACTGCAGCAATTTCAATTTTTGTGGCAATGATTTTAGATGGAATGGATGGACGGGTCGCTCGCTTAACTAATACACAAAGTGAATTTGGCGCCCAATACGACAGTTTATCTGACATGGTTTCTTTTGGTGCTGCGCCCGCATTGGTTATGTACCTCTGGTCATTTACCAGCTTAGGTAAATTAGGACTTTTTGCCGCTTTTGTGCATATGGCAGGTGGCGCGTTAAGATTAGCACGCTTTAATACCCAATTAACCTCTGCTGATAAACGTTATTTCCAAGGCTTACCCAGTCCTGCCGCTGCAGCGATTCTCGCGGGGTTTATTTGGATATCTCTTGAACACGATTATCCCGTTGAAATATCTAAATACATAGGTATAGCGCTAACCATAAGCACTGGCTTATTGATGGTCAGTAATTTTAGGTATTCAAGTTTTAAAGAAATAGATTTAAAAGGTAAGGTTCCCTTTTTTGTCGCTATAGCCGTTATGTTGGGAATTGCTTTTATCATGGCACAACCGCAAACAATGCTGTTTTTATTGTTCCTGGCCTATGCGATATCCGGCCCTGTGGTCACTTTGGTTATGCGTAGACGCCGATTACAGGGACGTAAACCATAAAATATTCTTGAGAGCCTTTTATCAATAGCGTATAGTCATCACTATGATTATAAGACACCCTTTAATTCTTACTAAAAAGCCAATGCCTGCAATCCTTACTCAAGGTCAATTGCATGTGGCGCTTTGCCTAAATTTAAGACTATTGCCCTAATGGGCACATATATACTTTTCATCTCTTAGTTACCCCCCATTATCAATTACATCAACCAGACCGTTGATATAACTCTTTGAATTGAGTTTTTATGAAAGACAAATTAATTATATTTGATACAACCTTGCGTGATGGTGAACAAAGCCCAGGCGCATCAATGACACGCGAAGAGAAAATTAGAATAGCAAGAGCGCTCGAACGCCTTAAAGTTGATGTTATCGAAGCCGGTTTTCCAGCCGCCAGTACAGGTGACTTTGAATCTGTACAGGCCGTTGCGAATGTCATCAAAGACAGCGTAGTCTGTGGCTTGGCAAGAGCTCTGGATAAAGACATCGATAGTGCCGGAACCGCACTTAAAGGCGCTGCCCGGTCGCGTATCCATACGTTTATCGCAACCTCGCCGATCCATATGCAAATGAAATTGCAAATGTCGCCTGAGCAAGTCATCGAATACGCTGTTAAGGCTGTTAAGCGTGCTCGACAATACACAGACGACGTGGAATTTTCCCCGGAAGATGCGGGTCGTTCTGACGAAGACTTTTTATGTCGTATCCTTGAAGCTGTCATTGATGCAGGCGCAAGAACACTGAATATACCCGATACGGTCGGCTATAGTGTGCCTCAACAGTTTGGTGCGACTATTGCGAATTTAATGAATCGCATACCCAATTCGGATAAGGCGATCTTTTCCGTACATTGTCACAATGATTTGGGGCTTGCAGTAGCCAATTCATTATCAGCCGTTATGAATGGTGCTCGCCAGGTTGAATGTACCATTAATGGTCTTGGAGAGCGCGCAGGTAATGCATCTCTTGAAGAAGTCGTAATGGCGGTGCGTACCCGTCATGATGTCTTCCATTGCCAAACAGGCATTGATACACGTGAGATTTTAACCTGTTCGAAACTGGTTTCATCTATTACAGGCTTTCCCGTACAACCTAACAAAGCGATTGTCGGCGCCAATGCATTTGCCCACGAAGCAGGCATTCATCAAGACGGCGTATTAAAAAGCCGTGAGACTTATGAAATCATGCGTGCAGAAGACGTTGGCTGGACGACCAACCGTATGGTACTGGGTAAACATTCTGGAAGAAATGCCTTCAAAAGTCGAATGACAGAATTAGGTTTTGAATTTACTTCAGAGAAAGAACTCAACGATGCTTTCTCGCGCTTTAAGCAGTTAGCCGATAAGAAGCATGAGATTTTTGATGAAGACTTACAAGCTTTGATTTCTGAAGCTGGTTTTGAATCAGAAGAGGAGTATGTCAAACTGGTCGCTTTAAAAGTTTGCTCAGAAACCGGTGAAACGCCGAATGCAACAGTCACTATCCGCATAGACAATAAAGAAGTATCTGGCAATTCTGAGGGCGGTGGCGCAGTAGACGCCAGCTTAAAAGCCATTGAAAAACTGGTAAATTCCAAGGCTTCTTTAGAGCTATATTCAGTAAATAACATCACCAATGGTACTGATGCCCAAGGTGAAGTCACGGTTCGTCTTGAAAAAGAAGGCAGAATCGTTAACGGCCTCGGTGCTGACACTGATATTGTTATTGCTTCTGCAAAAGCCTATATCAACGCTGTCAATAAGCTCAACAGCCCTAACCAACGTAGGCATCCTCAAAAAGGCGAAGTTTAACGTATTAAGCAACTATGATTTCTTTGTTTGAATATAAAACGGAGATGAGTTGTGGATAATGAGCTTCGCTTACACTACCTAGAAGCCATGGGTATTGATGTCTGGCTATCCAGAACATCAATGCCCAACGCTTTCGAATCACCTTCCGAAGCAGTCATCGATAACATTGACTTAACGCCATCATCTGATAACTGGACTCTTTTAGAAGCCGAAGTCGCGAACTGTCAAAAATGTACTTTATGTACTACCCGAAAAAATACCGTCTTTGGCTCAGGTAATCAACATGCGGACTGGATGATAGTCGGAGAAGGTCCGGGGCAAAACGAAGACGAGCAAGGCCTGCCTTTTGTGGGTAACGCTGGCGGATTATTAACCGAGATGTTACGGGCAATTGGCTTAACAAGGGAAGAAGTCTATATTGCAAATATTATAAAGTGCCGCCCGCCTAATAATCGTGATCCACATACTGACGAAATAGAGCGCTGTAGCGACTATTTATACAGGCAACATCAACTCATTAAACCAAAGATTATCCTGGCGCTGGGCCGGATTGCGGCACAAACCTTATTAAAAACAAATGAACCTTTAGCCAAACTCAGAGGCAAAGTACATAACTTTAATAATACGCCCGTTGTAGTAGTTTATCATCCGGCGTATTTACTCAGGTTTTTACCTGAAAAAAGTAAAGCCTGGCTGGATTTATCATATGCGTTACAAACATTTATAAAAATAGAAGGTGGCTTATGCGGGGACTAATGGACAAAATAAAAAACTTAGTAGTTTATGATGCTGATAAGGAATTCTATGCCAAGGTATTCCCGGACTCTGTCTCAAAAAAAGATTTGCTGAGATTAAGAACCATGACGCATGCAGATTTAACCCGTGTCCTTGAAATAGAAAGAATCAACTATCAATTCCCTTGGGAAGAAGACATCTTCACTGATTGCTTTAAAGCGGGTTACAGCTGCTGGGTCTGTGAATATGAAACCATGGTAGTTGGCTACAGTCTCCTATCAATTGCTGTTGGTGAAGCCCATATTCTTAACATATCTGTAGATCCAGCCGAACAAAAACAAGGCATTGGTCGTAAAATGCTTGAACACTTAATCGAACATGCTAGAGGCCGAGCAGAAACAATCTTTTTAGAGGTCAGACCTAGTAATACTCACGCTATTGCATTGTATGAGGACGTTGGCTTTAATGAGATTGGCATTAGAAAAGGCTATTATCCTGCCGAGAATGGCCGTGAAGATGCGATTATGCTTGCACTAGAGCTACTCTAAGGAAAAGGCCCTATCGTGACACCTAGACATCCACATGACTCGCGGATGTCTGGCTGAGCATCAAACTATTTACTTCAAATTTTCAGTGACATGAGGTTCGATCAGCTGATACATCAACTGATGCATTTTGGGGCTACCCACAATCACATTGCCGGATTCCATATATTTATCATTAAAGGAAAAATCGGTTGCAACCCCACCCGCCTCTTTAATCAATAAGATGCCAGCAGCCATATCCCATTCCATGATGCCAATCTCCCAATAGCCATCCAATCGACCTGCTGCAACGTAAGCCAGGTCCAGAGCTGCAGACCCGGCTCTACGGATGCCTGCACACTCTGTTGTTAAAGCCTTAAACATGCCTACATAGGCTTCAAGATGTTTATCGGTTTTAAATGGAAATCCGGTGCCTAATAAAGCACCTTTCAAACTGTTTTGATTAGTTACCCTAAGTCGACGATTATTTAACATAGCTCCACCGCCACGCTTAGCCGTAAATAATTCATCTCTTAAGGGATCATAAATTACGCCAACTTCTAATCTGCCTTTATGTTTTAAAGCGATAGAAACTGCATATTGTGGAAACCCATGTAAAAAATTCGTCGTTCCATCAAGAGGATCAATGACCCAGACAAAATCATTACCTTTGTGCTCACCACTTTCCTCTGCCAGGATAGCGTGTTCAGGATAAGCTGCCTTAATGATATTAATAATTTCGCGTTCTGCCATGCGATCAACTTCACTGGCATAATCATTTTTGCCCTTTTGATCAATGGACAAGCGACTGACATTATCAGCTGAACGAAGGATTAAGTCACCCGCGCTTCTAGCGGCACGGATGGCAATATTTAACATGGGTTGCATAGACAAATTTACAATGAGCAGATAAAACGTCAATGATAACAAATCTTTTGGTAAACTTGGCTTATTTTTAACAAAGGACGACACCCTTGCTGTCACATATTAAAATAATTCTAGTCGAAACAAGTCATCCCGGTAATATTGGTGCTGTGGCTCGCGCCATGAAAAACATGAGTATGACTGAACTACGCTTAGTTTCACCTAAGATATTCCCCAGCGCTGAGGCCACATCACGTGCCTCAGGTGCAGATGATATCCTGGCAAAAGCAACCGTATTCTCAAGCTTGCAGGAAGCCATTAGTGACTGCGAGCTTGTCCTGGGTGCCAGTGCCAGATGCAGGACCATTAGCTGGCCAGAAATGACGCCAAGAGAATGCGCTGAAAAAATTGCGAAACCGGATACGCTACAGAAAACAGCTATTATTTTCGGTCGTGAAAACTCAGGCTTAAAAAACCATGAATTAGACTTATGCCACTTTCTGCTACGAATACCTTGCAATAGTGAATACAGCTCCTTAAATATCGCTGCAGCAGTTCAAGTAGTCTGTTACGAGTTATTTGTAAGTGCTGGGGAACAAACCCCCATCACCATTGGGGATAGAGGAAAAACACCCAAAGCGACTACATTACAAATGGAATCTTTTTATAGCCATATGTATGAGACCTTAACTGATATTGGATTTATACATCCCGACAAATCAAAATCCATCATGCGCCGATTACGACGAGTTTATAATCGAGTCCATTTAGATGTCAAGGAACTGGACATTCTAAGAGGAATATTAAGAATGTCACAAGCTAATCAAAAGCACAAATAATAGTCCACCAGCGACACACCTTCTCCCCCTATATCTTGCCTGTACATACCGAAAAGAGCATTCATACGAGTACTCTAAAAAAAAATAGTTGACTATTTAACTAGGTTAAGTATATTTATGCTAATATACTTAATTTTTTGAGGGATAATCTCATGCGTTTAACAACAAAAGGTCGTTATGCAGTCACTGCCATGCTTGATTTGGCATTTCATAGTCAAATTAAACCCGTTACTTTAACGGATATTGCGGCAAGACAAACTATCTCCCTGTCTTACCTTGAACAATTGTTTGCACGTCTACGCCGTGCAAACATGGTAAAAGGTATTCGTGGTCCAGGCGGAGGCTATACACTTTCAGGTAGTGGAGTTAACATCAATATAGCCGATATTATTGCGGCAGTCGATGAACCCATTGATGCGACCAAATGTGGCGGTGAAGCCAATTGCCTAAATGAAAAAGGGTGTTTAACCCATGATCTTTGGATGGGCTTAAGTGATCAAATCAGAGAATATTTAAAAAGTATTACGCTGGGTCAATTACTTGATAAGCATGATATGCAAGAGGCAGCTAAAAAACAAGAACTGGAATCAGCTCAGGTCATTGAAATTCATCGCAATGCAAATTTAAAAACTGCTGTGAATGATCTATTTTGATTACAATGCAACAACACCTATCGATGCCGATGTTTTGGAAGCAATGCTGCCTTTTTTAAAGGTTTTTTATGGCAACCCTTCCTCTCTATCCAGACCCGGTAGAATTGTTCACAGTGCAATTAATACTGCACGTGAACAAGTTGCAGCACTCGTTGATGTAGCTCCATCACAAGTTATTTTTACCAGTGGCGGTACTGAAGCCAATAATATGGCATTGGCCTCATTACCTCTCCAAGCAAAACTGGCAATTTCGGGTATAGAACATCCTTCTATTTCCGAACCCGCGCTTCGCTTGAAAGACTCTGGCACCCCATTGGACTTAATTAGCGTAGATCAAAGTGGCGTTATTACGCCACTTGCGCTTAATGAGGCCATCAAAAACAAGCCCAACATGGTTTCAATCATGTTGGCAAACAATGAAACGGGGGTTATTCAAGACATTGCTTCACTCACTCAGACGTTAAAAGAAAATAACATTACCGTCCATACCGATGCCGTGCAAGCTTTGGGGAAAATCCCCGTATCTTTTCGTCAACTGGGTGTTGATTTAATGTCATTATCTAGCCATAAGATCTATGGACCCAAAGGTTGTGGAGCATTGATATTTGATAAAAACACCCCAATAAGACCTATCTTGTTGGGTGGGGGACAAGAACAAAATCTTAGAGCAGGCACTGAAAACGTGGCCGCAATAGTCGGTTTTGGAAAAGCCGCTGAACTCGCTAAAAATGAACTTTCCAAGCGACATGATCACTTAGCAAGTTTAAAGAAAATACTGGAAGCAGGTTTAATGTCTATTCCTGATTTAACTATTTTTGCTCGGCATGCTATGAGATTACCCAACACGACTCAATTTGGCATTCTGGGCATTGATGGTGAAATGCTGCTAATGAAGCTGGATAAAAAAGGCTTTGCAGTGTCTAGTGGATCAGCCTGTGCCAGTGGCTCTGAAAGCTTTAGCCCTGTCCTGAGGGCCATGAAAATTGAAGAAACCCTGGCTAAAAGTGCAATTCGTATTAGCTTGGGTATTCACAATACTAAACAAGAAATTATTGAATTTATAGACCAACTAAAAATACTGGTTAACCAATTATAAGGGAGTGTTATGTCTGTCTCATTAACTGAAAATGCAGCGCGTCAAATCAAAAAACAGTTAGAAAAACGTGGCAAAGGTATCGGCTTAAAACTAGGCGTTAAAAAATCAGGCTGTTCTGGTTATGCTTACGTACTGGATTATGCAGACACATTGAATGAAGATGATGCTGTATTTGAAAAATACGACGTTAAACTGATTGTACCCAATAATGATCTCGAATTCGTTAACGGAATAGAATTGGATTATCGAAGAGAAGGGATTAATGAAGCGTTTAAATTCAACAATCCTAATGTAAAAGGAACTTGTGGGTGTGGAGAAAGCTTTTCAGTATAGAGTAAGCCACTTCTAGTTTAGTCTGTTCGAAACCTGATGCACCGGCAAAAGGTTTAAAACAGACTAATCTTACCTACAGTTTAATCCAGCTTGCCGTGGCAATGTTTGTATTTCTTTCCAGAACCACATGTACAGGGATCATTTCTTCCCACCTTTTCAGTGAGTCTAACAAAGGGTTGCTCTGAAGCCACTTTCTCTTCAGAACTGACCGGTGGAACTTCATTATCAAAGTTATCCAAAGCCGGTGCTGCCGCATGCTCAAAGTGCATTTCTCTTGGGGCCTGCATCTGTTCATCAATTGCCTGAACATCTTCCTCTTCACGAACCTGAACCTTAAATAGAATCCCAATCACCTCATATTTAATATGCTCTAACAAGCTAGTAAACATTTCAAAGGCTTCACGCTTATACTCTTGCTTAGGGTCTTTTTGCGCATAGCCCCTAAAATGTATGCCCTGCCGTAAATAATCCATTGCTGCCAAGTGCTCTTTCCAACTCGTATCTAACACTTGCAACATGACCGATTTTTCAAAATGCTGCAGGACATCTTTAGTGATCTGTACTTCTTTTTCTTTGTGGTTTTGTTCCAATAAATCAACTATCCGATCGCGTAAAGACGTTTCTTGGAGGCTATGATCTTCGTCAAGCATTTTCATAACTGGAATATGAACATTAAACTCATGCTGTAAATGCTCTTCCAGTCCGGCTATATCCCATTGTTCAGCCATTGTTTTAGCTGGGATATACTGGGTAATTACATCATTAACGACATCTTTTCGAATCGCGGTGATGATCTCAGAAATCTCTTGAGCAGCCATTAACTCATTGCGCTGCGCATAGATAACTTTTCGTTGATCATTAGCGACGTCGTCATACGCTAAAATTTCTTTACGAATGTCAAAGTTACGACCTTCGACCTTACGCTGCGCATTTTCAATAGACCGTGTCACCCAAGGGTGTTCTATCGCTTCACCATCACCCATACCCAGTTTTTTCATCAACCCTGCGACACGATCAGATGCAAAAATGCGCATCAAATCATCTTGCAAAGATAAATAAAAGCGAGTTGAACCTGGATCACCTTGACGACCTGAACGACCTCTTAATTGATTATCGATACGACGTGATTCGTGACGCTCAGAGCCAATAACATGTAAACCACCACTAGCTAGTACTTGGTTATGCCTTTCTAACCAGACTCCTCTCACCCTATCTTTGTCATCTTGATTGGCGTCTTCACCTAATAACCTTAACTCTGCGTCTAAATTACCACCCAAAACAATATCGGTACCACGACCGGCCATATTGGTCGCAATTGTAACCGCGCCCGGCATACCGGCTTGCTCGATAATATGGGCTTCTCGCTCATGCTGTTTTGCATTAAGCACTTCGTGAGGAATACCTTGTTTCTTTAATAACGCAGAAAGTCGCTCAGAATTCTCAATAGAAGTGGTACCCACTAAAACGGGCTGTCCACGGCTCACACAGTCTTTAATATCCTTGGAAACAGCAATATACTTTTCATCAGTGGTCAAATAAACCAAGTCACCTAAATCTTTACGTATTAGAGGACGATGGGTAGGAATCACCACCACTTCAAGACCATAAATCTTGTTTAACTCAAATGCTTCGGTATCAGCGGTTCCGGTCATCCCCGATAATTTATCGTATAAACGGAAATAATTCTGGAAGGTAATAGAGGCTAAAGTCTGATTCTCACTGTTAATGGCCACGCCTTCTTTGGCTTCAATGGCTTGATGCAAGCCTTCTGACCATCGACGCCCCGGCATAATTCGCCCCGTAAATTCATCAACAATGATAACTTCATTATCAGCGACAATATAATCAACATCTTTCTTGAATAAGACGTGTCCACGTAAAGACGCATTAAGATAATGCATCAAACGGATATTTGCCGCATCATAAAGGCTAGTTCCTTCAGGCATCAAACCACGCTCAAGCATTAAGCGTTCAATGCGCTCATGACCCGCTTCGGTCAAATAGACCTGTCGTATTTTTTCATCGACCGTATAGTCACCCGGTTGATCATCACTTTCTTGTTTGACCAGAAAAGGAATGACTTCGTTGGCTTTAATATAAATATCAGTACTTTCTTCGGTCGGACCAGAAATAATCAACGGTGTTCTGGCTTCATCGATCAAAATAGAATCGACTTCGTCGACAATTGCAAAACTTAAGTCGCGCTGAACTTTTTGCTCCAGGCTAAAAGCCATGTTGTCGCGAAGATAATCGAAGCCAAATTCGTTATTAGTACCGTAGGTAATATCCGCAGCATACGCTTCACGTCTAGCGGCTTGTTCCATCTGACTAACAATAACGCCAGTGGTCATTCCGAGAAATCCATAAAGCCGACCCATCCATTCAGAGTCACGCTTGGCCAGATAATCATTCACGGTAACGACATGCACGCCACGACCCGGCAAAGCGTTTAGATAAGCGGCTAAGGTAGCCATCAAAGTCTTACCTTCTCCCGTCTTCATTTCGGCAATTTTACCGTCATGAAGCATCATGCCGCCAATCAACTGTACGTCAAAATGACGCATACCAAAAACTCGAGAAGAGGCTTCTCTAACGGCAGCAAAAGCGTCTGGAATCAAATGATCCAGTTTCTCACCTTCTGCAAGACGATTACGAAACTCCTGAGTTTTTGCTCTTAAGGCATCATCAGATAATTTTTCGTATTCCGAAGCCAAAGCATTGATCTTCTTGACCTGCTTCTTTTTCTTCTTTACCAGCCTATCGTTACGGCTCCCTACAACAAATTTAACTAGCTTACCCAGCATGCTTTTTTCCGGTGTGAATTTAGTAAAAGATTAACTCAAAGCGTTCGATTATATACCGTCTATTTATTAAGTTACAGATAAAAACACCGAGCTCTATTTATTTATTGTGTTCAAGCGACCGATAATGGCGACGAACAGAAACGTACCAAGCACTACTGAAGCTTCAAAATCGCAAAAACCGCAATGGCAAACATAGCCATGCTAGGAATAAATGCAATTAATGATGGACTTAAACTATAAATCAAACCTAAATGCCCGACAATTTTATCAATAATATTAAAGCTCATTCCTATAACAACGCCAATCATCATCCTTTCACCCACACTGACTCCTCTTTTAACACCTATCACAAAGGGAGCTGATATCAGTAACATGATGAAAGTCACTAATGGATTAACGATTCGCCCCCAAAATGCCTGCTCAAAGGCATGGGATTTTTGATGATTTTTCTTTAAGAAATTAACATAGTCCGCTAAATCTAATAACGACAAATTATTTGGACTCACTGCAACAATCTTCAATAAGTTGGGTGCGATTGTCGATGTCCATAATTGACTTTCTGCGGTATTGGACGCCATCTGTTGGGTTGAAATATCAGATGTCTTAATATGGCAGAGAGTCCATTGCTGGTTACCATTAAATGTCGCCTGATCAGCATGCAAAGCCTGGTGTAAATGCTGTTGATCATCTAATTCATAAATTCTAACATCCGCTAAATGACCATCATCAACAACCTGCCTAACATTAATAAACCGCTTACCTTCACGCAACCATAAGCCGTATTTGAAATCCATATGAAATTGTTCTCCCTGAGCAGTTATTCTAACCATTTGAGCCATTCGCTGTGTGACTGGTGCAACAAACTCTCCCACCAGCACTGAAATAAAAGCCAAAATTGCACCGGATATCATAACTGCCCGAATAATTCCAAGTACTGACAAACCAGCTGCACGCATAGCAATCAGCTCATGATTATTACCCATAGCCCCCAGTATAAACAAACTTCCCAATAAAGCTGAGGCAGGCACTAACTCATAAAAAACACTGGGGGACGTGAGCGCAAGATAACAAAAAATTTCTTTTAAACCATACCCCCCGCCGATATCTTTTAACTCATCACTGAATGTAAATAAATTAAATAACGTCAACAGCAATAACAAAGCGACTGATGAACCTTTTAAAACCTCTTTGACGATATAAACTGTTAAAACATGCACTTAAAACACCCATCCTCTTGCCTTCATTAACAACCATTGCCATCCATACAATCTTGCTAACATTAAACCACCAACCAATAGCAACAAAAGATCAACACCCACAGCACCAAGCCAGGGCGGAATAGTCTGATTTATCACCCACCCTTCACTAACACGAATAAGGTTTCCGTAACTAAAATAAATTAAAAAACCCACCAACATATTGCCATAAACGCCCCCGCGGGGAGAAATTTGCGCCAAAGGTACAGCAATAAAACTTAACAACAAAGCGCCTAGAGGAATAGAAAATCGACGTTGTAACTCCGCTATATAAACCCTGTCTTTAGAATCCCATAGCAACTCAACATTAAGCGATTGTCGATGAATAATTGCAGCAGACACTTTAGCTTCTATTCTTACCGCGTATTCAGCAAACCGCTCAATCACATAATTTAATGTACCCGGGAGTCCTTTTACTTGCTCCCCATTTTCAAAAAAAATATAACGTCCATCAGTCAAGTCCTTGAATTGAGCGACTTCGGCATTAATAACAGCCAAGTTACCATGCTGACTATTTTGCACGAATACTTTATGCATCTTTTTGTCTGCATCGATTTTTTCAACATAAAAAATCAAATCCCCTTGACTAAATTCGGTAAATTTTCCTTCAGCAATACCCCTTTGATCAGCCGACTCCTCACTCTTTTGCATTAACTTATCAACTTCTGACTCAGCCCAAGGCGCAACATAAAGAGATAAACCGACAATCATTAGAGTCAAGGGAAAAACCAGTAAAAATAAGCCTCGATAAAGTATTCCAGCACCCCCACCCGCTGAAAAAACGGCGGACATTTCATGATCCCTATACATCTTACCCATTACCATTAAAACAGCCATGAATAAAGCTACCGGTAAAAACTCTACCGCAGCAACAATTGTCTTTAGGCCCAATATACTTAATAGGGTATCGTTAGAAACCTGACCAGAAATAGCATCATCCAGAATTCTAATAAATTTTCGACTGACAATAATAACGACGATGACCATCAAAACCGACAACAATGTCTTGATTAAATCTTTGATAATCATTTTATCTAAAACAGTAATAAACTTACGCTGTCCTATTTTATAACCTTTTGGCCAATCAGCTTCCAAGCGCACCTCCCCCCTTATTAAGTCAGTAGACTTTTAATGTAACCAAAACTTATGTTCTTATGCAATTTTATCACAACAACAAAACGCAAAACCTATTAAGAAAATAAAACAGAGGGATTTATTAATCAAGGTGCAAATAAACCAGTAACAGGTTCATTTACACCAATCACCGCCATTCAAATTTTTATCCCAATAACAATGTTTTCCATTTAATACAAGATAATCATAGCATTAAAGACTTTGTAAATATTGGCATAGTAATCGCTTGTTTATTTGTAATTTTTAAATACTATTGTCAATACCGAGGATTTTTATGAGTAAAGCTTCATTATCTACGTTACCTAAAACAGGTTTCGATGGATTAAAAGAAAACTGGCGCAGTGATTTATTATCAGGATTTCTGGTTTTTCTAATCGCTTTGCCTTTGTGTCTTGGTATATCAATGGCATCGGGGTTCCCGCCCTCTGCTGGTATCATCACGGCTATTATTGGCGGCATGTTAGTTTCTCGCATTAACGGTTCATTTATAACCATCAATGGTCCTGCTGCGGGTTTAATTGTGGTCGTACTGGGCGCAGTTCAAGAACTTGGCGAAGGCGATGCCATGGCAGGTTATCGTTATGCCTTGGCTGCTATAGTCGTTGCCAGTGCCATACAAGTTTTAATGGGGGTATTTAAAGCAGGTCGATTAAGTTCATTTTTTCCGGCCTCTGTTGTACATGGTATGTTAGCAGCTATTGGTATCATTATTATGGCTAAACAAATCCATGTCATGCTGGGAACAACGCCAGAAAAAGGCAGCAGTTTATTTTCCACAATTGCTCAGATTCCACACAGCTTATTAAATCTTAACTATGAAATTGCTATTATTGGCTTCACGGGCTTAGCCATTTTAATTGTTTGGTCTTTTATAAAAAACTCCACCTTGAAGATGATTCCAGCACCTTTGGTTGTGGTATTAGTCGGTATTGGTCTGGCTAAATATTTTGACTTAGACCATGAACACATGTACTTATTTCTGCCGGATGCGGCCATTCTACCCCATCATGAACAAACAGTAGGGCCGAGATTCTTAGTCGCTATCTCAGAAAACTTCATGTCCAGCTTCTATTTTCCTGATTTCTCAAAACTACCAACACTGGAATTCTGGGAAGCGGTGATCAGTATCAGCCTGGTCGGTAGTTTAGAAAGCTTACTCAGCGCCATGGCTGTTGATAAATTAGACCCTTATAAACGTCACTCCAATCTGGATCGTGACTTAACTGCTGTCGGGGTCGGTAATCTTGTATCAGGATTAATCGGAGGTTTACCCATGATCGCCGAAATTGTCCGTAGCTCTGCTAACGTCAATAATGGTGCAAAAACTCAATGGGCTAATTTCTTCCACGGCACTTTTTTACTGTTGTTTGTCGTCCTGTTTCCTCGCCTTATCCACAGCATTCCTTTAGCAGCACTTGCCTCTCTATTGGTTTTCACTGGTTTTCGTTTAGCATCACCCTCCTCGTTTGCTCATGTCATGGGTATTGGCAAAGAACAGTTATTTATGTTCGTTGTGACCATTATCGGGGTGCTGGCAACTGACCTATTAGTAGGCGTTGCAATAGGCATTCTAACCAAACTGATTATTCATATAATTCGCGGTGTTAAATTAAACAATTTATTTAAAATTAGCTTTGTAATAGAAAATAAAGATCCCAATACGATTATTGTCAGTGTCGATGGAGCCGCTATTTTTTCTAACTTTATAGCACTTAAAACTGGCTTAGCCAATGTAGCTAAAGGCAAGTCAATTATTTTTCAAATGAATAATACCTATCTGATTGATCATACGGTTATGGAGTATTTTCATGACTTTCAGCACAATTATGAGGAAAGCGGTGGCTCCGTCACTTTTGTTGGAATGGATAAACACGAGGCATTCTCAAAACATCCTCTGGCTGTTCGTAGAATAAAATCCTAACTCGTATTAATTGCATAACCGTTTCTAGTGATATAGTTGCGATTTAAACATCTTTCCGAGCCGCACTACATGACTATGAATAAGGAACTTTATGTATAAACCATCTCTTCCAATGACACCCAAAACTGGCCTGGAAGGGCTAAAAGAAAATTGGAGCTATGACTTATTATCCGGGTTTATGGTTTTTCTTGTTGCCTTGCCTCTCTCTCTGGGTATATCTGTCGCGTCTGGGTTTCCACCTTCGGCAGGTATTATCACTGCTATCATCGGAGGCTTATTAGTATCTCGAATCAATGGCTCTTTCCTAACAATCAATGGCCCTGCTGCGGGCCTGATTGTAGTGATTTTAGCCGCTGTCCAAACATTGGGCGAAGGCGATGCAATGGCCGGCTATCGATACACCTTAGCGGCCATCGTAGTAGCCAGCATCATACAAGTCATATTAGGAATAACTAAAATGGGGCAGCTTAGCTCATTTTTTCCTACTTCGGTGGCTCATGGAATGCTTGCAGCCATTGGGATTATTATCATAATCACACAAACTCATGTCATGTTAGGAGCCAACGTAGAATCTCAAAACCTGTTTTCAAATATCTCGCAGATTCCGCATAGCTTAATTCACATGAAGCCCGACATCATTCTAATCAGTTTTTTAAGCTTACTTATATTGACTATTTGGCCTTTAATTAATAGCCGCATACCCAGTGCAGTTATCGTTATTCTGATAGGTATCCTCTTTGCTGAGCATTTTAATTTAACTCAAAGTACTGATGTCAGCCCAGTTAACTATTTAGTTGCAATTCCAGACAATTTTCTTGCCAACTTTTACTTTCCAGATTTTACAAAAATCACCCGCTTATCTTTTTGGGGATCCGTCCTTAGCATAAGCCTAATAGGCAGCCTCGAAACTATTTTAGTAACCTCCGCAGTAGACAAGCTTGATCCTTATAGAAGAAACTCTAATTTGGATAGAGATTTAACAGCCATAGGAATTGGCAACATAGTCGCAGGTTTGTTGGGTGGCTTACCGATGATTGCTGAGATTATACGTAGTTCGACTAATATAAATAACGGCGCTAAAACAGCTTGGTCTAACTTTTTTCATGGCTTGATTTTGTTATTTTTCGTCGTATTTCTAAGCAGCTTTATACAAAAAATCCCTTTAGCTTGCTTAGCAGCACTGCTTGTATACACTGGATATCGCCTAACCTCCCCTAAGACATTTGCCAATATTAAAAAAATCGGAAAAGATCAACTGTTATCCTTTGTTGCCACCATCATAGGCGTCTTAGCAACCGACTTATTAACTGGGGTCGCCATTGGTATTTTTGTTGAACTTGTTATCAACTTGACAAGAGGTGTCTGGCCGTCTAATTTGTTTAAAATTCACTTTACCATTAGCCAGCAAGCCAATAATACTTTTGTTATTAAGTTATTAGGTTCAGCTCTATTTTCAAATATTTTGCCCTTGAAAACAGCACTGGCCAAACTATCACCTGGAGATAAAATAATCTTCGATCTCACAGACGGTTATTTAGTTGACCATAGCGTAATGGAATTTCTTGCTAATTTTAAAAGACAACTTGAAGAACAAGGCGGGCAGTATCAACAAGTAGGCAACACCATTAAAACATTTTCAGATCATACATTAGCTGCCAGATTAATGACTGCAGACGAAAGAAAATGATGACGATGGATGTAATCCAACCTAACTTATTCTTAAACTATATTGTTCAACCACTATGACTTTAATTTTCAGATTTAATAACTCAGTGAGACAATCATGATCTTATTTTCAGCTTATCTCGCAGTACTACTAAGCTTTGCCTCAGGTTTGTTAGCTCTAATCGTTAATCAAAGGCATCTATTACAATCATTAAGTGATTATAGCTTTAACAAATTATTTAAAAACCAACCCCAACCTCAGGCTTGGGTTAATAAGAACCTTGAAATACAGCATTTCCCTGCATTTCTGAGACAAGCAGTATTTATTCTACTCGGTTTATCAGGTTTATTTGCTGTTATTGCTGGGCTGGCAGTACTGATAAGTAATCAAGTCATTACTGACCAAATTCCTTTAGGCTTACCTTGGCTACCTTGGCATATACGTTTTGACTGCTTATCTGGTTTCTTTTTTCTGATTATAGGCATTGGTGTTTTTGCTGTCAGCCTCTATGGCCCAGGCTATGTCCGATCTTATAAAGAAAACCAACACCCTTTTGCCAGCTTGGGATTATTTACCGGCTTATTTGTCGCTGGAATGTTATTAGTGCTCTTAGCTGACGACGCCTTTATGTTCATGATCGCGTGGGAGCTCATGTCTGTCGCAAGTTATTTTCTCGTCGCATTTCAACATGAGCACGCAGCTAATCGCCGAGCTGCCTTCCTCTATTTGTTAATGGCTGAAGTCGGTGCCTTAGCGATTATTCTTGCGTTTGGCGTATTGGCAAGCTTTTCCGATGGCTTCACTTTTGATGCCTTACGAGAGTCCAGGCTATCGGTGGCGTGGTCCAGCATTGCGTTCGTACTGGCCCTTTTAGGGTTCGGCATGAAAGCTGGTATAGCCCCCATTCATGTTTGGTTACCCGAAGCACATCCAGTGGCTCCTTCCCATATTTCGGCATTAATGAGCGGTGTTATGCTCAAAGTGGCTATCTATGGTTTGATTCGTTTTTGCTTTGATTTACTCAGTGAAGTTCAGTGGCAATGGGGAGTCGTGTTAATCATACTGGGTACCGTCTCGGCACTAGCCGGTATTCTGTATGCCATGATGCAACCTAACCTTAAACGACTTTTAGCCTACAGTTCTGTTGAAAATATTGGCATTATTTTTATGGTGCTGGGTTTGACAATGATTTTTATGGCAACAGGTCACCCTCAGTTAGCGGCTTTAGGTTTACTGGCGGCTTTATTTCATGCCTTTAATCACGCTCTATTTAAGAACCTACTGTTTTTAGGTGCAGGTATTCTTCAACACCAAACCCATGAACTCAATATTGACATGATGGGCGGACTGATTAAGAAAATGCCCCAAACGAGTCTATTGTTTTTAGTGGGCTGCATGAGTATTTCATCGTTACCTCTATTTAACGGCTTTGTCTCCGAGTGGTTAGCTTTTCAAACTGCCCTACAAGTTGATGTCCTGGACAACGGCGTATTACGTAGCTTAATTCCAGTAGCTGCAGCCGCCTTGGCATTAACAGCCGCCTTGGCTGCTGCCTGTTTTGTCAAAGTCTTTGGGCTTATTTTCTTGGGCCAACCCCGTTCACATCATAGTGAAAAGGCCCATGAGGTACAAAATAAATTCATGTTGGCAGGGCCTGCCTTACTCGCTGGCTTATGTTTTTTTATTGGTATATTTCCCAGTACCATTATTTATCTAATCAATAATGCGTCTGGTCAACTACTTGGACAAACCTTACCAAATAACAACCTGCTTAGCTGGCTATGGCTTGCGCCTGTTTCAGCTCATCAAGCCTCCTATTCCCCACCCTTGGTGCTTATCGCTGCCCTCATAGCGGCCGGCATTTGCTATAGTTATTTTCGTCGGAATCCTTTAACGACCGTCCGTAGAGCTGAAACATGGGATTGTGGCTTTGGTGGTCTGACACCCCGTATGCAATATACATCCAGTTCTTTTACCATGCCGTTTCGTCGAATTTTCGAAAAGGTATGGATTATTGATGAACAAATCCATAAAGATATGAAAGGAGCCATGAATCAGGACGTTTCTGCGGTGCATTATCAACTTCATATTCATGACCATAGTTGGCCACACATATATTCTCCCATTGCTCAGGCTGTTAATGACCTGGCAAGACAAGTAGGCCGCATACAAACAGGTAATATCCGAACTTATCTGGGTTATTCCTTTGCCACACTGTTGATTTTATTATGGTTGATCAGTTGATGAATAATAAAACAACAATGACAAAGATTATTCAAATACCCCTAAACGAGGGAGAAATAATATGAACTGGTTAATCGCCATTTTGCAAGGTGCGTTATTTATCATCCTCGCTCCCTTGTTAGCCGGTTGGCTCAAGTACTGTAAATGTCATTTACAAAATCGTAAAGCACCATCATTACTTCAGCCTTATCGGGATTTAATCAAATTATCCAATAAACAACCCGTAGTTTCGGATCAAGCCTCCTGGTTATTTATTACAGCACCCTATCTTATATTCTCTGCCACAGCTCTGGCAGCAACCGTTGTTCCGTTGGTTGTTGTAGATCTCCCCACCTCAGCTAGCGCGGATGTAATTGTGATGGTGGGTTTTTTTGCATTCGCCCGATTTTTTCTGGCTTTAGCCGGTTTAGACATTGGCACCGCATTCGGAGGCATGGGTTCATCCAGAGAAATGACCATCTCTTCATTAGCCGAGCCAGCCATGTTGATGGCCATTTTTACTCTGACTATGACCGCCTCGACAACTAATCTATCGGGTGCTATCGCTCATGTTTTAAATGAGGGGCTAGTGTTGCGACCCTCTTTCGTATTTGCACTCTTTGCACTTATCCTGGTTGCAGTTGCTGAAACTGGACGCATTCCCGTAGATAACCCATCAACGCATCTAGAATTAACCATGATCCATGAAGCAATGATCCTGGAATACAGCGGGCGCTATTTAGCGCTGATTGAATGGGCAAGCCAACTTAAGCTCATGTTATACGGCGTATTAATCGCAAATATCTTTTTTCCCTGGGGAATTTCGGAAACCCTTAACCCTAAAGACCTTGGCTATGGACTACTTGCCATTTTAGGAAAGCTAGCCTTACTCGCTATATTTCTCGCCATTGCAGAAACCCTGGTTGCAAAAATGCGTTTATTTCGAGTACAGGAGTATCTTAGTTTTGCCTATTTATTAGGCCTGCTAGGTATGTTGAGTCACATCATTTTAGAGGCATCTCGCTAATGAATATCGAACAAACCGACTTTTATACACAGGCGATTTTATCGATAGCCGCTTTAATAGGGCTCATGTCATTTCTCATGCTCGGTCAAAGCCGCTTATTACGCTTAATCTTTGTGTTTGCTTTACAAGGTTTTTTATTAACTTTAACCACCTCATTAGCCGCTCACAGCTTACATAACCCTCATCTGTATATTTCAGCGGCACTTACTTTAATACTAAAAGTCATTTTTATTCCCTGGATGTTAAGACGAGAAGTTTTGCATATGAACATACATCGAGATGTTCAGACCTTAAAAAATAAAACCTTTATAATGCTTGGCGGTGCTAGTTTAATGGTATTCAGCTACTACGTCTTACACCCGATAGTACAAACTACGGCACCCGTCATGCTAAATGCGCTAGCGGTTAGCCTTTCCGTTGTCTTATTAGGTATGCTATTAATGATCTCACATCGCCAGGCGGTAGCGCATGTCGTCGGCTTTATGTCTATAGAAAATGGATTATTTTTTGCGGCAATCGTTGCGACTAAAGGCATGCCAATGGTTGTTGAATTAGGTATTGCCTTTGATGTTTTAGTTGCAGCCGTACTGTTTGGTATATTTTTCTTACATATAAGAAGCAGCATCGACTCATTAGATGTCGACTTACTAAACCGTTTAAACGAGATTGAAAAATGATTGCCGCCTATTTTGTATTATTAATTCCATTGGCTGGAATTATTTTTTTCGCGATTGCTAACTCAAAAATGGACATGGGTAAGATCAATGTCTATTTTAATGCAATCTGTTTATTGGCAACCTTATGGTTAGCGATTAATGTTCTAAACCAGGGTACTATTTTATCGACTAGTAAAGCCTTTTTAGTTGACTCTTTTAATGTCTATTTAATTGTTCTTACCGCTTTTATTGGACTGACAACCTCGATTTTTTCTGCACCTTATATGGCGCATGAAAAAGAAATAGGCAAGCTAACCGATAGGCGCTTAAAGCTTTATTACACCATGTATCAAGGCTTTATGCTGGCCATGTACCTGGTATTAACCACCAACAATCTAGGAATCATGTGGGTTGCTATGGAGGGTGCAACGCTAGCGACTGTTTTATTAGTGAGTTTATATCGTACTCCAGAATCGATTGAAGCCGCCTGGAAATATTTTATTCTTTGTGGTGTTGGTATTGCTCAAGCCTTATTCGGCACTATCTTGCTGTATTACGCTGCCATGCAGATTGGAGATGGAAGTAATGCCTTACTCTGGTCAGTTCTTTATGAAAATGCCCAGCAATTAAATCCTGAAATACTTGAAATTGCCTTTGTGTTTCTTCTTATTGGCTATGGCACCAAAATTGGCCTGGTTCCTCTTCACAACTGGTTACCTGATGCGCATTCAGAAGGCCCAACACCGATGTCAGCCGTTTTATCAGGCCTATTATTAAATGATGCCTTATATGCTGTGGTAAGAAATAAAATGTTAGTTGATGGGACAACTCACAGTAACATTGCCGGCTATTTAATGATGGGCTTTGGCTTACTGTCATTCTTGGTCGGTGCATTATTTTTACATCGGCAAAAAGACATTAAACGCCTTTTTAGTTATTCTTCAATTGAGCATATGGGAATGATGACGTTTGCCTTTGGCATCGGTGGATCGCTTGCAACTTACGCCGCATTACTGCACATGACAGTTCATTCCTTAACCAAATCGGCTATTTTTGTGACTGTGGGCCATGCTGCACAAATTGCAGGCACTCAACGCATTGAAAAAATCCGCGGACTCATAAGAACTCAACCCCAAGTTGGCTGGGGCTTATTAATAGGTACGCTTGCCATCGCGGGTTTTCCACCTTTTGGCGTATTTACCAGTGAATTCCTTGTACTATTAGCAACCATGCATAGCTATCCGTGGTTAGCACCTTTAGTACTGCTAGGTATCGGCATTGCATTCGCTGGACTATTCCGACATATACAGCCCATTGTTTATGGTGAAAGACCGGAGGGACAATTACCTGTAAAAGCCAACTTATGGCCAGTTATAATTCATTTAGGCCTGGTATTATGGCTAGGTCTTTCAATACCGGGATTTCTAGCTCACTGGTTTTCTCAGGCAACCGTGTTAATTTCAGGGAGTGCGCCTTTATGAGTTCTTCAAATTGGACATCGGACTTTTTAAATCAGCTGAAAAACGCTAATATATCTATCGTTATCTCGCCGCTTAATCAAAAAAGCCATAGTGAGCAATGGCAAATCAAGAGTCCGCATTGGAATGAATTTAGTACACTAGCTGTTGAACAGCAACTTCGCTGGGTTTCTGGTTGGGCAGAACATAAAGATAAGCAGTTTTTTATCAATGCCTGTTTTGAAAAAGCCGGTTTTTATATCGTGTTACGTACTCAAATCAATACTGACAATCCCGAACTACCTTCTCAAGCGAGTGTGTATCCAGCCGCTAATCGGAGTGAACGCCACACTCAAGATATGTTTGGCATTCGCTTTATTGGACACCCCGATAACCGCCGCTGGACGCGACATCAGGCTTGGGGCAAACACAGTTACCCTTTACGTAAAGATTTTTCAGTAGACGGTGAACCAGAAGCCATTACACCCGCCGATAAAGACTACCCTTTCATTAAAGCTCACGGAGCTGGGGTTTATGAAATTCCTGTCGGGCCTGTTCATGCTGGCATTATCGAACCCGGTCATTTTCGTTTTTTAGCAGTCGGTGAATTGATCTTAAATTTAGAAGAGCGCTTAGGCTATGTCCATAAAGGCATTGAAAAAATTGCTGAAGGTCGTTCACCCGAGTCTTTAGCACGTTTAGCTGGCCGAATTTCGGGGGATACAACCGTCGGACACACGTGGGCAGCCTGCATGGCTATGGAACAGGCCGCCAATATCGAGATCCCAATACGAGCCGCAGTAATCCGTGGCGTTTTAGCAGAACGCGAACGAATAGCCAATCATCTAGGTGATATGGGAGCCATATGTAACGACGTTGCCTTTGTCTTTGCGCAAATGCAATTTACCCGTTTACGTGAAAATTGGTTACGCTCGAACGTGCTGGTCTTTGGCCATCGCCTATTAATGGACATTATTGTGCCTGGTGGTGTCAAAAGTGACCTGTCAGCGGCTTCAATAGCTCTAACTAAAAAAGATATTACCCAGTTAAAAGTAGAGCTTAATGAAATTATGCCCATCATAGACCTTAATTCATCTCTTGAAGATCGACTTTATACGGCAGGGTATTTGTCCCCTGAGATAGCTGCGGCTTTTGGCACCTTAGGCTATGTCGGTCGGGCAAGTGGCCAGGATTATGATGTTCGCCGTGATGCTGCTTATCCTCCTTATGACCAAGTAGAATTTAAAGTCGCATTAGAAAATCAAGGTGATATTGCATCAAGATTCTGGGTGCGTTACAAGGAAATCCTATCATCTTTAAAACTGATGAATCAATTGTTATCCCAACTAACCGATGGGGAGATCTTAACTGAATGGCAACCTCCCCAAAATGACTCAGAAGGCTTAGGTATTGTTGAAGGCTGGCGGGGCGAGATTACAACCTATGTTCGTTTCGAGGCCGATAACAAAATCACTCGTTTTTATCCACGAGACCCCAGTATTATCAACTGGCCAGCTTTGGAAAAATTAACACTTAACAACATTGTGCCAGATTTTCCCGTCTGTAATAAATCTTTAAATGGCTCTTACTCAGGCAACGATTTATAGGATTCGGACATGCTAAAACTTTTATTTAAATCTCTAAAAACCGGCATTGCTACTGAACGTTGTAAAGTACCTAAAGATAACGAGCTGGAAGCTTTAGGTATAGAAATTAAACGTCACATCGATAAAAAGTTTTCTGGCAGCATTGCCATCAGGCAAGTTGATGCGGGTTCCTGCAATGGCTGTGAACTTGAAATACATGCTCTCAACAATCCTTATTATGATATTGAGCGCTTTGGTATTCACTTTGTGGCATCACCTCGACATGCTGATGTTTTATTAGTGACTGGCCCCGTATCCCGTCACATGCAAACGGCTTTATTGCGTACTTATGAATCAACACCTGACCCCAAATGGGTTATTGCGGTGGGTGATTGCGCGACCTGTGGCGGAGAATTTGGCGTTTCTTACGCCAGTTGCGGTGCTGTTTCAAACGTCATTCCGGTTGACATGACCATTGCAGGTTGCCCACCCACCCCAATAGCGTTAATGAAAGGATTACTTGGATTGATTAACTTGCCAAAAGGAA
>SESB01000482.1_pt1 | contig 28879 bp, 35 predicted proteins | sample 3171441 | NCBI WGS metagenome assembly SESB01 (sample SAMN06051867, study PRJNA518727) | freshwater metagenome | biome: subpolar coniferous forest; feature: holomictic lake; material: water; isolation source: holomictic Lake 227, 6 m depth | place: Canada: near Kenora, Ontario | collected... | reverse complement strand
ACATCTTTAATTATTGTAGCCGATCCAAACATCGTTTCCAATATTAATATTCCCTTTCTGTGGGTATGACTTTCCCTCCATTGCATTTTCCCATCCGTTACCAAAGATTGCGAAGGGATAAGTTGTTAAAGCATTGGTTAGGTGATTTGCTCCATTCATAATAAAAGTTACCCCAGAAGCGATCATGCAAAATTTTCCAATAATTAATTTGTCACCAATAAAATCAAAATGATATTTTACATTTTTTTCGAAATTTTCTACATTCTCGAAATCGTCATAATAGGTATAGTCCCCAACAATAATGTTAGAATTTTTGATAATGTTTTTAAGAAAACAAAGTCTTTTGTGATTTTCGAGTGGAAAGATTTCGTTTTTATTTGGTCCGTTCATTTGTTATTATTTCATAAAAGTGTTGTTTGGAAATTATGATTTCTTTGTAGCTATGTCAAAAACTCTAAAATAGTTCCCGCCTCCAATTTTTGCAATTTCATCTTCTTTAAAGCCTATATCCAATAGCGATTTTACTAGGGTGTAATAGAAACCTTGTTTTGTATTTTCCCAGGCCTGATTTGTTTTGCCCCCGAATTTATCGTTTGATGAGGGAGCAATTTTAGTATCTGTTCCTATGCAAACATGATCTATTCCAGCTACTTCAACCATCGCAAGAATGTTTTGTGCATATTCTGTAGGGGACTCTGATAAATGTGTCCAAACACCAAGAATGCCTCCAGCGCTTGCAACAATTTTTGCTTGTTCTTTGCTAATAAGCCTTGGCAGCATCATTTTCGCCATTTTTTCATTATTACCTAATTGTGTATTTAAGCCAGTATGCGAGATTATTATAGGTTTATTCGACACTTTTATTGCATCATTAATTCCTTTATTGCTACAATGAGTTAGGTCAACTAGAATACCTAACCTATTGCATTCTTTAATGGTATTTATTCCCATTTCAGTTAGTCCATTATATTTAGGTGGATCTGTGTAGATATCTCCTAATGGAGTGTAGGAAGGATTATCATGGAGTAGTCCTAAATGTCTTACTCCTCTGTTATAGGCCAATTCAAGCCTTTCAATTTTATCTTCTATAAAATGACCACCTTCTACAGATTGAATTACAATAGGATGCTTTTCTTTATGCGCAGTTTTTATATCAGTAAAGTTTAATGCTCTATTTATATTATTACTTTTAAGAAGTTCATCTAATTCGTCTAGAATGATTATGAATCTTTCATAGGCATATCCTTTGTTATTTAGTTTTGGACGATCTACACAAAATGTTAAACAGATAGCAGACAAACCAGACTTGTTCAGTTCTTCTTTTAGGTCATATTTTTGATTTTTGAAATCTTCTTTAAGGAAAGGTACATCCATGTGATTATGGGTATCTATTCCAATAGAGTTGGATACTATTTTTGCAATCCTCGGGTCTTCTTCAATATTCATTGCAAAGGATGACAGGGGGTAGAGGAAAAAGGCAGCACCAGCACTAGTTATTGTGGTCGTAAATTTTCTCCTTGAGTATTTCTTGTAAGAGTTAATCATATGTTTTTTTATAAACGTGGGTTTAAAAAAAATAAACTATACCAGTTTGCAGATTGTACGTAGCGCCAATGATTTTTATTTCACCGTTTTTCTCCATTAGTTTTAAGATTGGACTTTTGCTGCGAATGGTTTCGATAGTGTTTAATACATTATTTCTGGATACGAATTCAACAAAAGCATCATTTTTAGATGACTTTTCGCCAACAAAGCTTTGGGATTTATCTACTGCCGGTTTTATTTTTTCTAGCATAGAAGTAATATTGCCCAATTTTACATTGTCAATAGCGGATTTAATTGCACCACAATATTGATGACCCAATACTAATATTACTTTGGCCCCTGAAACCTTGCATCCGTATTCCATACTGCCGAGTAAATCAGTATTTGCAAAGTTGCCTGCAATCCGCCCAACAAAAATATCACCGATGCCTCTGTCGAACACATCTTCAACTGGCACTCTACTATCTAAACAGGATAGTACCACTGCCTTAGGGAATTGTCCTTTAGCAGCATCTCTTACCATTGCAGAATGGTCTCTTTGTGTAAGATCATTTTTGGTAAAACGTCTATTACCTTCTTTAAGTATTTCGATTATCTGTTCTGGGGTAAGCGCTTTCTGCTCTTCCGAAGTCAATACCTTTTCACGTGTTGGTGTTTGTTTTAGGACTGCTTTTTGAGATTCTATTTCAACAGTTGACTCAGTTTTACTTTTTTGTCCTTCTTGACAGGATGTTATCAAAGCAAAAATTATAAGTGTAAGTATACTTTTATTGAAATTCTTCATCTTGATATATTTATAGGTAGATTATAAATAGTGACTATACTTTTGAATTAAATGTGCCAATTAAATATACAAAACGAAATGAATATTTTACAATGAACTGTAATATTTGTATATGAAGGAATGTATATAAGGATTTAAAGGCTTATGGAAGGATGAACAACAATAATGATGTTAAAAACAGATGGCATCAAGAATTAATAAAAAATTGTCAGTCAGATATTTAATTATTTAGAGCTTCAGGTTCTTCAATGAATTTTCTCTTTTTTCTTAATCCAATAAGACCCAGGATGGGGCCAATAGCAAGAAATAGATAAATATATTGAGCTTCAACTTTATCTGATAGCAAATTTATAAATTGAATACTAATAATAGTGATTGAAAATCCAATACAGTTTACAATAGTTAAGGAAGTGCCTCTCGATTCTTCAGGTGCGCTCTGAGCAACTAAAGTTGAAAATAAAGGAGAGTCGGCTATCACTGTAATTCCCCAAAGAAATAGAAAACAAAGGAAAAGGAAAGTAGAATTCGAAAAAAGAAAGAGTGGTGAAATTATACAACAGATACAAGATATGAATAAAGATAAAGTGGCGATTTTCTTTACTCCAAAATATTGAGAAACAATTCCACTAAATACACAAGCTAATCCACCAGAAGCAATAATCAAAAATGAGAAGAGAGGAACATTAAGATTGGTTACAGGGTAATGTTTATTATAAGCCAATAACATCATTGGAACAAAGGCCCAGAAACTATATAATTCCCACATATGACCAAAATAGCCAAATGAAACTACTCGAAAATTATGGTTTTTAAATCCAGTCAAAAATGATGTGAGTTTCATTTTCTGCCCAGCTCTTCGATAAGGTCCATTCGGTACAAATAATAGAATGGTTAGTCCTCCAAGAGCAGATAGAAATGTTGTTGTATATAAAACGTATTTCCATGGAAATCCAACGATAATGGTTTTTAATAAATGAGGGAATGCAGTACCAATTACTAATGCCCCTACTAAAAACCCTAGCGATTTTCCTAGACCAGATTGGTAATAATCAGAGGCTATCTTCATTCCTACAGGATATATTCCTGCTAGAAAAAAACCAGTAAGGAATCTAAACAGTAGTATTTGAGTCTCATCGATATTATGTATACAAAGTCCGAGATTAAAAAGTCCTGCTAAAATAGAACTGAAAAAAAATACTTTAGAGGGAGCATAGCGATCAGATATTGTAAAGATTGCAAAGACAAATGTGCCAACTATAAATCCGAATTGTATAGCACTAGTCAGGTGTCCTAGAAAATGATTGTCAAGTTTTAATTCTCTTGCCATATCAGAGATGACTGAGTTCCCAGCAAACCAAAGTGAGGTACATAAAAATTGAGCAATTACAATAATCGGTAAAATTCTTTTCATGTGTAATTTTTATTCAGTAAACAAACATCCTATCGAGTATGTTTTTGCTTGTCCACTTATAATAACTCGATCAGCTTTATCCTCGCAAAAAAGTTTCCCCTCCCTTTCAGAAACCTGATAGGCTATCATTTCTTTTTTATGTAGTCTTTCAGCCCAAAAAGGGATTAAGGAACAATGTGCAGAACCTGTAACGGGGTCTTCTAAAATGGATGTTTGTGGCGTGAAAAATCTGGAAACAAAATCACAATTATCACCTATGGCTGTGATAATTACACCTCCAGGTTCAAGATTTATTTGATCAAAAAGAGCCCTGTTGATTTTAATATTTCGAATTTGAGTTTCATTGTCATAAACTAATACATAGTCTCTTGACTTCAAGATTTCCTTAGGCTTGATATTTAAAGAATTTTCGATGATTTCAGGTAAAGTACTTGATATAGGCATTCTTGAAGGGAAGTCTAATTTATAAAGATCATTTTTTACCGAGACTATCAAATCACCACTTAAAGTTTCAAACACAATCTTGTCTTTTTTATAATCAAGTATTGTAGTTAAACAATGAGCCGTTGCAAGCGTAGCGTGGCCACATAGATCCATTTCAATTTCAGGTGTAAACCAGCGTAAATGTATTTTGTCTCCTTTATCTACAAAAAAAGCGGTTTCCGCAACCGCATTTTCTTTTGCAATTTTCAATAAAAGATCGTTTGGTAGCCAACTATCTAAAGGAACAACACAGGCAGGATTCCCTCCAAATGTTTTGTCGGTAAATGCATCAATTTGATATAAATTAAGTTTCATGTTTTAATCTTTAGTTATCAGATGAACAATACAATTATCAAAACTAAGATAGAAGCTTTATTTTCTTATTCTGAAAAACTTGTAAAAACAGATCCGTCGAATCTATATAAGCCTGTATTTCTAGTGCCAAACCAAATATTTCCTTTTTTATCTTCAAGCATAAACATAACTGAAGTATTATTAAGACCTTCTTTCTTTGGGTATTCTATAAATGATTTGCCATCATACTTCCAAATCCCTCCTGTGGTAAAATCATTATCATTTACATAGTCGGATGTGAACCAGACATTTTCATTTCTGTCTACGAACCCAGCATTTAAATGATTATTATTTAATTTCTCTGGTTTATAAAGATTTGAAAAACTATTTCCGTCATAAGAAATTAAACCTACATGTCTAGTAACAAACAAAATTGCTCCCTTTTTATTTTCAGAGATACTCCTAACCCATGTTTCATTTTTTGGTTTGAAATTGGTTAATCTGTTGCCACTTAGTTGTCCAATCCCTTCAAATGCCATAGGGCCAGAACCAAACCATATATTTCCTTTAGCATCTTCAAACATACATTGTATACTTTTTAAAGTAAGATTACTCTTATTATTGATTTTTAGATTATCTAAAAAGCGTGTGAATGTCTTTCCATCAAAACAATAAACCCCTTCATCGGTTCCAAACCAAATGATTGCATTTCTATCTTGCAGTATACTCCATACTGCATTATTTGAAGACATAGATTTTATGCCCAAAAAGTTTACATGATTGATAGGTATAGAACTAATTGATTTGCCATCATATCGGCAGATCCCAACTTCAGTGCCAAACCAAATATTACCTTGTTTATCTTCTAAAATAGACCAGATAACATTACTTGTCAAACCGTCTTTACTTGTGAAATTGGTAAATGATTTACCATCAAAGCGATAAACTCCATCCCCTGTTGTGCCAAACCAAAGATTGCCATTTTTGTCTTCTAATCCGCAATGAACATTATCTGCTTGATTTGAATGCTGTGTTTTTACAAGTTTTGGATAACTTATCTGAATTGATTCTGCCTCGGTTGGTTTTATTTGTTTTGTGGGTTGTCCTTTGCAAGATGAAATAGAAATAATGACAAATAATAAACTATAAATTGTTTTGTTCATGAGATGCCTTTTTCATTTTAGTTAATTCATCTTTCGATGATAATTTTTTCATAAGCTCTTCTTGGAGCCCCACCAAACATTATTTCTCCGCAATAAGTGTATTGTAATTTATCTAAAACTTTCATCATCGGTATATTATCGAAATTCGTATCCACTTTGATGCTATATACCTTTTGTTCAATGGATAGGTCTTCTATCATTCTAAATAATTGAGTTGCAATTCCTTTCCCTTTGTATTCATTGGATGAAGCAACACGATGTATAACTACATAATCGTCATTTGTTAACCAACTTCCGTTAATGTCATTATAGGCTGGTTCCTCGCCAAAAATAATTGCGGCGTATGCAACAATAACATTATTGTCAATAAGTACATAGCCATAACCACTGTTGATGTCATCGTAAACGGTCTGTTCATTTGGGTATCCGTGTTGCCATTGCTCGCTACCATCTTTTTTTCTTTGATCAATAGCATCTTGAAGAATATTCCAAATAATCGATTGTTCTGAAAGTATTGCTTTTCGTAATATCATTTTTATTAAATAGACATTAATAATGATTTAGATTTTAGTTAATTTTTTATTGAACATATTTATCAAACCAACTGATCATTCTCTTATAAAAATCAATATTGTGTTTTATTTGTTTAAAGCCATGAGGTTCATTTGGATACAAAACCAATTCAGTTGGTACATTATAATAACGAAGAGCTCTATACAATTCCTGGGATTGACCAATAGGATCTATTTTGTCATTCTCACCCTGAATGATTAAAGTAGGTGTTTTAGTATTTTTTATAAAATTGATAGGGGAATGGCTTGAAAAATTCTCAGGATATTCATAGGGTGTGCCAAAGAACCAACGGTCATAAGCTGCATTATCTTCAGTTCCAAATTCACTGGCTAAGTTTGCAATACCTGCACCGGACATTGCTGCTTTAAAACGATTGGTCTGCGTGATTGCCCATTCAGACATAAATCCACCATAAGACCATCCAGTAATACCCATGCGTGTACTGTCAATATTTTCTTTTGCTATCAGCATATCAACACCATACATGATATCTTTAAAATCATTTCCTCCCCAATCATTCCGATTTGCAATAATAAAATCATGCCCATAGCCAGTTGAACCTCTTATGTTAGGACAGAAAACTACATATCCGCGTTGTACAAATAACTGAACCCATGCACTATAGTCATTTATAAATGCAGAGGTTGGGCCGCCGTGTATGAATACCATCAAGGGTAATAGTTTGTTTGAAGTATTTAAGGGTTTGTAAAGTGCGGCTTCAATTGTAAGTCCGTCAACACTTTTATAAGTTATAAATTCTGGTTTTGCAAGTGGAATGCTATCAAATACTTTATTGAAATGAGAGACCTGTACTGGTTTATTATCTGATCCCATCAGCCATACCTCACTGGGTTTTATAGCATTAAAGCTTTCAAATAGCACAGTTCCATCCGTAGCAATATCAAAGCTTCCAATGTTTTGATTGATAGGATATTCGTATTGATTTCCATTATCAGCAATACTAAAAAGTTTTGTTGAAAAGCCCTTTTGCACAACAGAAACTAAATGATGGTTGTCTGAGAATTTGAAGACCCTTATTGGAAGGTCGATATTTTTACCTGTGATATTTTTCGCAACACCTGTTTTCAAAGGTTGAATAAACAGATCATGAGCGTCGGGGCCATCACCCCATGAAGAATTATAAGCTATCGTATTACCATCGGGTGATATTTGAATATTTCCCCAAAAAGAATGAGATGGGCTGGGAATATTTACAATGGAACTGTCTTTTAACGACAATGAACAAAGTTGATAAGTTGGGACTTCTTTAGTTGGTAAAAATTGTGTAACCAATAATAATGCTTCACCCGAGGGCATCCATTTCATTTCTTCTACCGACCAGTTTTGATGCGTGTATTGAGTGGTATTTTTAGTAAGTACATCCATGATGAAAACTCTTGTTGGTTTTACTGATTCACTAACAACTCTTTCATCATATTTATCAGCCAGCTTTTTTTCTTCTTCAGCTGAAGCAGGTTCTTCGGCTAGGTAAGCGATTTTATTTCCCGCTGGATTCCATGCATATTCTGTGATGGAGGTCTTCGCCTGTGTTAATTGCAAAGCTTCGCCTCCAGACATATCCATCAAATAAATTTGATTTTCCTCATTCCTGTTTGACAAAAAAGCAAGCTGGCTTCCATCGGGCGACCATTTAGGATTTGACTCAGACTTTTTTGAGTTGGTAAATTGTTTTATAGTTTTAGTTGCAACATCAATCAACCAGATATGAGAAGCCGGTAAATCTTTTTCTAAACCTGTTTGAGAAACAACAACTACTGCCTTTTTTCCTTCAGGTGAAAAAAGTGGGTTCTTGATAGAAAATTTTGATAATGCCTGTTCAATTGTTAAAGTATCTTTTTTTGTTTGAGAGCTACAAATAATTACTATAAATAAATAGCTGATGGTTAATAACAATGAAGGCAATGTTTTCATAATAATCTATTTAAGCGATTGGTTCAATTAATATCTGCACAAAAATTACAAATATAATCTTAGATAGCTTCTAAAAAAGTTCATTGCAGTAAATGTATACTCATGTTTATAATTACTCAGGTAAGTTCTTTATTTTTATCTTTTACTTTTGTACATTACGGATTAGTGATTATGGATACAATTGATATTCTTAAGAAGCCAAATTAGCTTTCAAATTAATAGTTGTAAATAATTAATATTTATGATCCCCACGCTTTCTAAAATACGGATATACCCTATAAAATCACTCGACCCTGTAGAACTAACCTCTGTAAAAATAGGAATGCGATCCTTGTCTGGGGATAGAAGATACGCAATGCTCAATCAGTATGGCAGTTTCATTAATGGTAAGGCTACTGGCTTGGTAAGCCAGTTACAAACCACATTTGATGAATCGTTGGAGTATGTTACTTTCAAGAAGAGGGGAAGTGATGATAAAGCAATTTTTAATTTAAATAGTGAAACAGATCAAATTGAATCTTACCTATCTATTTTTTTTAGTACTAAAGTAAGCTTGATAAAAAATGAAGAAGGCAGACTAATGGATATCCCGGATGAAAGTGCAGCAACTGTAATAGCATATGAAACATTGCAACATTTGGCTGATACTTTAACTGATTCAATTGATACACTGAGATTAAGATTCCGAGCAAATTTAGAATTTTCAAATGTCGAACCTTATTGGGAAGAACGTCTGGCAAATTATGATTCTGAAAATAGGGTAGCTTTTCGAGTAGGTGATGTTAATATGATTGGAATTAGTTTACGTGCGCGTTGCAATGTGCCACCTCGAAATCCATTTACTGGAGAAACAGATAAAACCTTTATTAAAAGAATGATTGAATCTAGGGAGCATAATATTCCGTCCTGGAGTCATATTGAAAAACTGGGGTCACTCTACCATCTCAGTGTTGACACATTTATACCTGATAGCGAAATCGGTAAGGAAATAAAAGTCGGTGATTCACTGCAATTAATTTGATTCCTTAAATATCTATGGTTATTTTAAAAAATTCACCAATAATTTAATCAATATTTATTTTTTAAAATCTCATGAACTCTAAAATTTAATATTGGTAGTATGTCATGAGCAAACCATTCATTTTTCTTTTTCCAAATATTGTTTCTCGGAGAAGGATGTGGTAATGGTAAATAATTTGGTAAATACTCTTTATAATTTCTTACAGTTTCTGTTAGATTTTCTTTTACTAGTTTACCTAAATAATAATCTTGTGCATATTTGCCGATTAATAGAGTAAGCTGAATATTGGGTATTTTTGCTAATACTTTTTCATGCCATGCTGTAGCACATTCTTTTCTTGGTGGAAGATCTCCCGATTTCCCAGTGCCAGGGTAACACATTCCCATTGGCATAATTGCAAATATAGAGGTATCGTAAAATTGATCGGAAGTTACATTTAACCATGACCGTAATTCTTTTCCACTAGCATCGTCCCAAGGTATTCCACTATTCTGAACCTTTTGCCCAGGTGCTTGTCCTATAATTAGAATTTTTGATCTGGCACTTGCTCTAATTATTGGTTTAGGTGCAAAAGGCAAATGCTCTTTACAAATTGTACAAGCTTTTATTTCCTTTAATAGGTCTTCCATCTTTCTTTAAAATAAAATCGATTTTATTTGATTGATGTCTTACTAAAATAAAGGTTTCGAACTCTGCCGGTAGTAAGATAGAAGCCTTCAACAATATTTTTTTTATTTCGGATGAATCGTAATACAAAACCATCAGCAAAAATATCTTTAGTGAATGGAGAAACTTCTATTTCTTCCTGTCTAGGTATTTTTATTTTTAAAACACTGTCCTTTACTGATATATTATATTTAACTTCTAACTCGGAACTGTAAAATTCTCCCTGATATTCCTGCAGTTCAAAAGTTGAAAGTTTAATTATTTTAACCTTATTGTATGTTTGATTTTTTAAGCCTTTTGATTTAAGTTCTAGTTTTGTAGTTGCTGCATCTCTACTAAAAGTATAGGTAGTTGATCTGATATTAAACATTGAATTGTTCAATGGAACTAATTCAGCAGAACCAGTTAACAATTTTTCATTTTTAAATTCAAACTTCATAGTTGACTGCGTATTCATATCGAAATAATCTCCAGCCCATCCTTTTAGAATATTGCTATCTATTTTAATTACGGGGTTAGGTACGCTTTTGTCTTTAAGAAAAACATCTGCAACTTTGTTAGAGAGTGATGAAGTATTGATATTAGCCAAATTTGCAAATACGATTACAGAAAAGTGTTCATCTGGGAACCTGATCAAATTGCTTCTGTATCCTGCATCTGCACCGCCATGTCCTTCGGTTTTATATCCTTTGTAAGAGCCAATTACTAATCCTGATGCATAGTTCTGAGGTGTCTTATCATTTAATTCGCCTGTAAGTAACATAGCTTTAATAAATTCGTCGCCCCCGATTTTCTTTGTATAAAAGTTTTCATCCCATTTTGCCAAGTCTTCAACAGTTGTAAATAAACTGGTTGCTCCATAATTATCAAAAACCGGAATACTTATTTTCCATTTTCCATTTTCGTCTTTGTAATACGCTGAAGTACGATTAGGTGTAATTTCTGAGTGATCACTATGGAAATGCGTATTCAACATTCCCAATGGTTTAAAGAAAACAGAGTCGGCATAATCTCTTAAAGAAACTCCCGTAATCTTTTTAACTGCAATGCCCGCAAGAGTGAAGCCGGAATTGCAATATAAATATTCATCACCCGGCAAAAAGTTTAAAGCTTTTTGTCGAGCCAACATTTCTAGTATATCTTTTTCAGTAATTAAATCTCCTTCACGCCATCCCGCAAGTCCTTGTAAATCCCACTGGTCTCTAATTCCACTTGTATGATGTATTAAGTTGTTAAAAGTAATAGGATGGCCAAAATCGGGAACTTCTGGAATATACTTTCTAATATCATCATTCAAGGAGAGCTTACCTTCTAATGATAATCTTATAATTGCTGCTGCAGTAAATTGTTTTGAAATAGAAGCGATATGAAAAATAGAAGTAGGATTGATTGCAATATTATATTCCAAATTTGACATGCCATAGGCTCTTTCATAAATGATTTTACCATCCTTCAATATTGCTAAAGCACAACCTGGTGAATTTGTTTTATCATATTCAGCAAAAATAGAGTCCACTTTTTTCGCCAATGAGTCTGCCAATTGTGCCGAGCTAATTTGGTATAAAAAAGTAAAGAAAATAATACAAAATATTTTTTGTTTCATTGCCAAGTATTAGATAGAGACTTATTTAATATTATAATTTCAATTATTTGGAATTTTAAAAAGGAAATTCTAAATCGAATATAAATTTCTCTGGCTTTGGTAATGGTTTGCGAGGTATCATATCGTTACGCATGGCAGTGTTGTATACAAACGCGGCAACCACAACAGCTGCTTGTTGCATGTCGGAAATGGAAAGATGATCATAGGTATCCATATTACTGTGATGGGTCCGTGTTTCGTACTCCAAAGGGTCTTGTATAAACTGAAAGCCTGGAATGCCCACAGCATCAAAGCTTAAGTGATCTGTAGAACCTGTATTGCTCATTGTAACACCACCAGCCGCGCCCATGTCTGCAAAAGGAGCGAGCCAGCTTTTAAATAGATCACGCACAGCAGGATTTGACTGGGCATAAATTCCACGTATTTTTCCGCTACCATTATCTAGATTATAATAGGCTGAAATATTGGCCTGCTCTGCTGATAATTGCATATTGATGGGGTCGCCAAAATGTTTTTTTACATATCCAAAACTGCCAAAGAGACCCTGCTCTTCTCCACCCCATAAGGCTATACGGATAGTGCGTCGAGGCTGAATGCCCAATGATTTAAGTATACGCAAGGCTTCTAACATCACAGAACAACCTGCAGCATTGTCTGTAGCACCTGTGCCACCGGCCCAACTATCTAAGTGACCGCCAAGCATTACCACCTGACTTTTCAATAGGGGATCTGTACCAGGTATTTCAGCTACAAAATTGTAACCAGTAAGATCATTATCATAAAAAGTATTTTGCACATTCATTTCCAGCTCCACTTTTTTATGATCATTGATTAGACGATATAATTTCAAATAATCCTCTCTGCTTGTTTTTATTTCTGGAAGAGTTGCATCAAAACGTTTGTCATAGCCAGCACCCCCATCTACAAATACAGTTCCATCTCTCGAATCACGCGTACTTCGAACTAAGCCGATTGCTCCTTTTTTGCTTAAATATAATTTGGTATAGTATTCGCTTTTAGCAGCGGGTAAAAACTGGTTTAGTTGTTCTGCTGTAAGCATATAATCATCTGGAATTTTATCCAAACTGCTGTCGCCATAACGGGTTGCATATGCATTAAATGCATCCGGGATGGATTCTGAACTAGGTTTTAACATCACAATTTTTCCTTTCAGAGCATCACCCAGTTTATCGATACTGGCAGAATCTAAATGTTCAATCATTACAAGTTCGGCTCTTATATTTTTGCGTGTGCTTTTACACCATGGTACGGGATAGGCTATGATATTTTCATAGTAAGGAACTTTTAAGGCAAGGGAACCAATTTCATTACTCCAGCCTTTTCCAAATTCTCCCCATGCTTCTGCACCTGCGTTTTCAATTCCCCAACTTTTGCAGAGATCTGTAACTAAGTCTAAAGCACGTTTGTAACCAGGCGAATTTGTAAGCCTTGGGCCCGAAACATCGGTTATATTATGGGCTATCTTGGCTATTTGAGAATTGTTCTTTTCTTCATCTTTTATTTTTTGCATCATTTGCAGATTCACCGTTTCCTGTGCAAACGCAAAGCTGATCATACAGGGTAATAGGAGGGTAGAGACAAACAATTTTTTCATGTTAAATATTTTATATGTAAAAGATAATAAAATATAGATAACAATTTGTCAAAAACTGCTGAGATGTTTATTAATCCCAGACATATTTCCATGAACCATCTGTTGCTTTTTTCCAAACTGTGTGGAAGATCCCTTTGTAAGTTGTTTTTTTACCTGTTGAGTCAGAAAATGTCCATTCATATTTTCCAAAAGTATAGGCCAGGGTTCCATCGTCAGACATATCTACAAAATCGGGTTTCCATATTGCAACTGCATTTTTGTAGATCGGATTTGAATAGAATTTCTTTATTGCCTCTTTACCAAAAATCAGGGAATCATTTTGTCTTTTAATTACGGCACTATCAGAAGCAAATGTATAAAATGCAGTTGCCGCTCCTTCGGAAACTAATAATTGTTGAAAGCGGTATTCAGTTTCTATTATTTTATTTTTTGTATCAGATTGGGTTTTATTTTTATCGCATGACCATGTAAAAAGAACAACAGGTAATAAAAAAAGAATTAAATATTTGAACTTACTTTTTGGCGAAATGTGTATCATAAAATACTATTTTTTCTCTTGTAAGATTTTTAGTTTCTTCCTGGTGTCTGGATTTTCTTTAATAGACAAAGCCTTTTCATAATATTTAATGGTATTAGGTTTATCCCCAATAGCTTCATAATAATCACCCATGGAATCATACACATTGAAACTTTCGGGGTAGGTTTCAATATTGTATTTAAAAAACCGTTCAGCTTTTTTAAAATGTTTGTTTCCTAAAGCCTCATAAGCCATGCCGTTGATTTGATCTTCAGGAAGTTTTACTTTATACCCCATTTTCTTTGAAATAGTAGAAAAGTGCTTTACGAATTTATCTAATAAAGCGGTGGTAGTATCTGTAAAGTCCTTTTGAGATAGTTTCAAAGGGTAGAAATTAAATATAAAATGTAACGCGTCATATTCTGTAATCAAAGGAACAGATCCATGTGAGTCATCATTGTAATATTTACTATTGAACTTTAATCCATTTTGTTTACTCTGCTCAAAGTAACTCTTCAATTTTAAAATGGACCGGATATGCCTTGTATCGGATGTAGTATCATTTATAACTTTATTAATATTCATTCCATCTGGCATTGTATTGGCAATACCAAGGAAAAGAGAAGTGCCTTGAAGATTCTTATCTTTCAAAACCAGTTTTGATTCTTTTAAAAGCGTTTGTTTGTCCCACCACATACTTGGGTCAATACAGATATAAGAATTAAAAAGATTGGTATGGTGCACAAAAGTCTGCATAACTGTTAAGCCACCAAAGGAATGTCCAATAAGCATTTTATATGGTTCAGTAGGATAATTACCTTCTATGTATGGCATTAATTCTTTTTCAATAAAAGAGATAAATTTTTCGCCGCCACCTGATGTTTTCGAGGAAGCACTGTCCATATAAGGCGGATCTACATCAATATGTGTTGGAGTTAAATCTCTGGTGCGATCAGTATTCGGAATGGCAACTACAATCATCTCAGGGCAAATCATATTTCCATTAACAGTGCTTAATTGTTGAATCATACCAACAACTGATGAAAAATGTCCATCTCCGTCTAATAAGTAAACTACAGGATAGTGTTTTTTTGCATAAATATCAAGCGCGCCATCACCAGGAACATAAATCCAGATTTTCCTTTTTTCATTCAATATAGCAGATTGAATACTATCAATTCTTCCAATGATAATTTTATTATCAGTTTGAGCTTTGGTAGATAAGAATAAATTCATCATTAGGAAAAAAAACAGAAGTTGTTTCATGATGTTATTTTTTTTAATTGACAATTTGTGATTTGTTATTGCGTAATTTGAATTTCTCTTTTGAAGCCCTTGAAATGTATAATTTCTGCTCAAGCTTTTTTCGATTTAGACTTGAGGTAATTTTCTCTTATAGCTCGAAGATCTATTTTAGAACATTCTGTAATAAGGTCCTTTACTATTTTTAGTGGAATTTCTTCTTTATTATTGAAATTGATACAGCCTTTTTGAAATTTAGCTTCTTTCAAAAGCCCTTTATATTTTTCGTATATCGTAGCTGAAACATACATTGGCAATACATGCAATGACATGTACTTTTTTACACTTGATAGGCCATATTTGAAAGTCCCGGGCGCATTATAAATAATCATCTCTTTCCCCATCATGGGAGCAATTTCTGCGACTACAGTCTTATCTTTTTGTATGATAATTTCATGCAATTGTAAAATTAGTTTTTGTCTATCTTCTGGTAGGGTAGATATGAATTCTGATATTGACATAGTTATTTTGTTGTACAATTAAAAAATTAGAAAACATTTTAACTGTTGTTTACTTTATTTCAGAAAATTGAATATTTCCAATGCGATAAGACTTCCAATCGCTAAAATCGAAATGCCACCATTCATATTCGTAGACACTAAATCCATGCGATTCCATTTTGCTTCTTAATAAATCTCTCATCTTACGTTGTTCTACTGTGCCGCCGGTATAGTTAGGATATGATCGTTCACTCATTTCATCATAGATTCCTGTCATTTCTACTTCTTTACCTGTGGCAATTTCAAATAGACTTAAATCCACTGCACAACCTCTATTATGTTTGGAACCTTCTTTCGGATTTGCTACAAATATTTTATCTTTTTTGGGTGTTAGATCCCAAAAAAGTTTAGTGACACTCCATGGACGATAACCGTCAAAAATCAGTAGTCCGTATCCAAGTTTCTTTAAATCCCGATTTACCAGAACTAATGCTTCTGCTGCGGGCCTTTGAAGAAATGCTCTGGCTTCAGTATATACAGGCCGGCCTTCCAAATTATTGTTGGTTGCATATCTAATATCCAAATGGAGCGAAGTATCCAGTTTTACTAATTCCACCAGATCTGTTCCTTTAAAGATTCCGGTTTCATGTGGTGGTTTTGTTGCGCAGCTATAAAATAGAACAAGGCAAATAACTGAAATGGCTTTAAATGATTTCAACTCTCTTTGGCATTGTGGTACATTTATTTTCATTTGTTACATTTTGATTATTTAATAAATATCAAAAGCCATGTCATAATTATTACCATTATATTCAAACTCTCCTAAAATTCTAAACTCATTCTTTAAATAATAATGGATTGCATTTTGATTAGCCGCCTGAACGCCTCCCCATAAGATAACTCTTTTTATCTTTCTGGTTTTCAAGTCCGAAAGAATAAATTCAAACATTTTTTTTCCAATGCCTAATTTTTGCCATCTATCATCTACCGAAGGTGCGAAAGTGCAATCTGAATTACTATCAAGGTTCAACCCATATGATTCTAACCGAAAACTGTCATGATCTAAAAAACCAATCTTTACAATTGAGTAAGCTATAATTTCTTGCTTATTTATTTCTCTTGCAACAAATCCAATATATGCGTTTGACGATGTATAAAAATTGGCTATCGAATTTGAATCGTATTGATGTGGTCCAAAGCGCATTTTTGTTTCCTTACTTAATTGATGTAGGTATATTGATAATTGATCTACATCATCAGGTACAAGAACGCTCAGAATAATTTGTCTTTTATTATTTGCTTCAATTATCATTATACTCCAAATTACAATCCGATTTTAATTACCACATTGCCCGTCTTTTGTCCTGTTTCAACGTATTTATAAGCTTCAACAATTTGTTCTAAATTATACGTTCTGTCAATTACAGGTTTGTATACTCCTTTTTGAGCCAGCTTTTTTAAAAAAATCACATCATCTTTAGAAATGGAAGGAATTGGGAATAAAAGTTTCTTACCCCCTAAAAATGGAGTGATAAGAGCTAAAAATATATTCTCACCATTTTTTCCTAATTCTGTTGAAATGTATATTCCTTTATCTTTTAATAAGGGGTTGCATTGACCAAAAGAACTTTTACCCACTGCGTCAAATATAAAATCGTATTTATTTTCTGTTTTCGTGAAATCCTGTGTTTGATAATCAATAACTGAATCTGCTCCGAGAGATTTTATCAGTGGTATATTTTTTGTATTACATACCGCTGTTACAATAGTGCCAAAATGTTTTAATAATTGAACAGCAGCAGAACCAATGCCACCTGTTGCACCATAAACTAAAACTTGTTGTCCTGATTCAACTTTTGCTGCTCTAATATCAACAAGGGCATAATGAGCTCCTTCAGTAAGTGCAGCAGCTTCATCAAAGTCTAAATTATCTGGTACTGTAGTAACAGCATCCGTTTCAGAAATAGTTAAGTACTCTCCATGGCCTCCACAGGTTTTATCATTAAATCCAAAAACCTTATCACCTATCTTGAATGATATAACACTAGTTCCTATTTCTTCAATTACACCTGCAAACTCACAACCTAGTATTTGATTTTTGGGGCGTATAAGTCCAGTCCAAAAACGGGAAATAAAATATTCTGCGCTCCGAAAACCAGCGTCAGTTCTGTTTACAGTTGATGCATAAACCCGAATCAAAAGTTCATTATCCTTTGGTATAGGTTTTGAAACCTCCATTAATTGAACTACTTCGGGAGGTCCATATTTTGTATATACGCAAGCTTTCATTTTATATTTAAATTTTCGAAAGTTTTTTTTTAAACCTATACAATAAGTGCAGTTAGTAGAACTCATTTTACCTAAACCAATATATGACTCGGATACTTACTTTAAGTCGTTTATATTATCTAAAACATAACATTGTTCCCACTGTTTCATTCCAATTTTCGGATAATAGTTTACAGCTTTGGGTGCAGCCAATAAAATTAGTTTTGCTTTGGGTGCTTCTTTTTTAGTTAGTCTAACAAGTTCTTTTCCTATTCCTTTTTTTTGATATTGATCATCAACTGCAAGGTCAGATAAGTAAGTGCAAAAAGCAAAGTCAGTTAATGACCTTGCAACGCCTACTAATTTGCCATTGTCTCTGGCTGTTACAATAAGATTTCCGTGTTCGAGCATTTTTGCAATTCTATCAGGTTCAGCGATGGGTCTTCTTTCTCCTAATGTTGAATTGATCAGCACTTCAGTAAATTCTTCAACACTTAATTTATTTTCAATTTGATATTGTATCATCTTAATATTTTTAAATTAATTTTTTGATTAATTGAAAGGTTCGAAATTAGTAAGTTTTATATTATCAAACCAAGCTTCAATATAGCCTTTAGTACTTACTGAGCTTGATCTTAATCCCACTTCAAAACAGCGGCCGATATCACTGTTTAAATCAAAATCAGCTTTTATTTTACCCCAGTTTTCATATTGTAAATCTGCGAAGCGAACTTTATAAAAGGTCCAATTTTTTGCAACCACAGGAGTCATTGTGGTAGAGCCCCATTTGTTGCTATGCCCTTTACTCAGAACCAGAAAATGAAGCATTAAAGTATCTCCCTCGCCTCCTTTACACCAAAATGAAAGCCAGGTGTTCTGCTGAAAAGACTTCCATATTGATGCCATTCCCTCAGCAGCTAATGAATCTGCTTTTAAGTCTGTGAACCAAGTAAATGGTTTATTTGAGGGTATTGAATCCCATCTTATGTAAAGGCAGGTTTTTGAATCTTTAGTTACTTGATCTTTTTTGATTTGATTGTAAGAGAATTTTACATGTGCATTATCCCGCCACCAATTTTCTGTAGATGGTTTATTTTCAAAATCATTGATCATGATCTCTTGTCTTATCTGAGATACACCATTCTGAAGGGATAGGATCAAAATAACGAATATTAAAAGCAATTTTATCATGAGTTGAAGTTTGAAAGTCTTCATTTACTCTTATAATGTTAAGAGATTAATTTCTTCCACTTATTTGTAGCTGAAGCTAAGAATAATGTAACTAAATTTTTGAATGTAGCAGAAGTTTCCTCTATAAAACATCTTACCAGCATCATCCCAAGAATTGGAAATGTTTATATTTTATTAAAATGCTGAGGGCCAACTATTTAATCCATTGATTTAGTTATTACAACCCAAGTTGTTACTGCTCCCAATGAATCTTTTTTGTACACTTTTCAATTTCTAACTGGTATTAGATTTCTCTTGTTGTGTTAGAATTTTTGCAACTGTATGATTTCAAAGAATAGATTAAATTTTCATTAAAAGGTAAATATTTATTGTTATTCAATAAATATTTATTAATATTTGCATTCTAAACTTTTAAACATGAAAATAAAAACAGAAACTATTTTAACAGTTTCGAAATATTTAGCCCTAATGGGAGGTGTTTGGAATTCAATTTTATGGGGCAGCCAATTGTTGACACTAATTTCCAGTTTTATCAATCCTGAATGGGCAAAACATACCTATATGGTAGATCTGAATTTGTTTAGTATTCGGGATCAAAGTATTGGGTTTTATGTATGTGGTATGATTCTGATTATTGCTGTTTCAGTTTTAAAAGCCCTTTTCTGGTATAAGGTATTTGCGTTATTGTCGGAACTAAAACTGCAAGCACCATTTTCAAGGGAAGTAGTTGTAAAATTAGAAAGGATGGCTTACATATTGTTTTCCGTTTGGATTGTAAGCACAATTTTCTGGAAGACCTTTATTTTTTATCTTACTAAGGCAACTAGTATACAATTACCCATTTTGCACACTGATGATGAATATCTTTTTATGTCGGGTATTATATATATTATTTCACAGGTATTCAAACGTGGGATAGAAATTCAGGAAGAAAACCAATTAACCGTATAATCTATGCCAATTATAGTAAACCTTGATGTGATGATGGCCAAACGAAAAATGTCGTTAAATGAGTTGTCCGAAAAAGTAGAACTAACCCTGTCAAATCTATCCATTTTAAAAACGGGTAAAGCAAAAGCGATTCGCTTCAGCACATTAGAAGCAATCTGTAAAGTGTTGGATTGTCAGCCGGGGGATATTCTAGAGTATTCAAAAGAAAATCAATAGAAATTATTTGTATGGTATTTACAAGAATTTATTTTTGTATCAGGTCTGGAATTTCGTCTAAACTATAATATATTTTCAAACCTCGTTCTTTTGCAACTCTAACATCTTCGTCCGCTCCTTTTGATGCTCCTTCTAGGCGAAGAATTGCATCACATTTTTCAAGAATACGATGTGCCACAGGATATTGAATTTCGCTCCAAATACTGTCACCAATTTCCTTTGAACCTGCCAAGTGCATCAATGGCAAAGCAACCCATTCTCCAATCATAGGAATATGTCCCTTACGAAATAGTGGCAAGGCAACTGATTCAAGTTTGTCTAAATTTTTCTTTATTAATACGGGGTCGTCATTTGTTCCTCCTCGATAAGGACCTGCAATAAGAATCATCATAATTTTAATTTTTGTTTTTAAGTATTTTGTATTGAAGTAACATTATTGCCCCATTTCTTCTATCATATGCTTCTCTACTTTGGGTTAACTTTGTTCCGTCTTTTTTAGAATATTCATAAGTTATTTTTCTAAGCACATACCAATTGTCTGATAGGATTTTTGTTTCTAATATTTTTATATTGTCTATCATTTGTAGAGAGTTTGTTTTAAGTTGTCACAAACTAGATTTCCATTTTTATCTTCATGGAATTCAGCTTCTAGTAATATTATTCAGAAAATCTGTTTAAAACTGTCATTGCTTTTTCTGCGTCTCTTTTGTCAACAAAGATATGGTCGTGATAGAAGGCCGCAACCACATTACAGCTAATTCCACTCTCCGAAAGAGCTTTTGAAAATGATGCAGTTAATCCAACTGCTTCCAATGAAGAATGAACAGTCAAGGTGATCCAAGAAGAAATAAAAGAATAGTCAAGATTTAATCTGTCTGCTATTTCCTTTTTTACAATAATTGTTATTGCTTCATCTTCCTTAAAAATTAATACAGTGTCTTTTATGTCTACTGATGTTATGTCCTTTACAGAACAAAAAACATATTCGCCAATATTTAATTTTGGCTTCATTGTTTTTAATAACCTGTCTAAGTTTGTTTCCCCTGTCATTTTATTAGCCGAGTGTTTTTAATATTTTCATTCCTTCATCCCAATTTGTGTGGCCTGAAGCAGCATTATTATTTTCATTATAGTTTTGGGTCAAATTGCACAATCCATTCAATACCATATTTGTCTCTAAACATTCCGGCGTAGGTACCCCAGGGACTATCGCCAATCGGCCCTTCAATTTCTCCTCCTGCTGATAATCCGTTAAATATTTTATCTGCTTCTTCCCGACTTTCAGCACTAACAGATATTTTGGACCTGTTTTCGTTTTCATTTACAGGCCCCATAAATTCGGGAACATCATTGGCTATTAAGACATTGTGTTTGCCAATTGGCAAGGCAATATGCATGATCTTATTTGCTTCCTTTTCTGGTACTGGAAATTCAGGGCTCGACAGGTCCTTGAAACGAATTATTTTTACAAACTCTCCTCCAAAAACTGATTTGTAAAAAGTGAATGCTTCTTCAGCATTTCCATTAAAATTGATCCAGGGGTTAATGGTTCTCATATGTTTATTTTACATTATTTCTCGAAATATTGAACTATTCAGAATCAAATCTTTTGTCCGATTGTGCTACAAACTCTTTTTAAAAAAAGATTTTAATTCATTTATTTTTTCCAAAGGCGGATTAATCCAAAGAGTCTTTTGATTTACTTTAATGATTGTAGTATCGAAAGATTCGGTACTACTTTTAAATTCAGCTTCAAATTCTTTACCCCAATAATTGAAAGCATCTTGTATGATATTCGAATAACTGAGTTCAATGATGTCTTTTTTGTAATCGTTAGTAGGATCTTCCACAAAATCAGGCAGTGCTCTATATGCAAAGACCGGACCTCCTACAATGATATGATCTTGAATCAAATCTGTTACATCGATGCGTTCATAACCTAATTCCCAACTATCATAAGTAGTTAGGTCTGCTGTAGGAACAATATATAGTACTCCATTAATGATAGAATTTGGATCTTTCTTAATGTTTAGATAATGTATTTTTTGAGGATATACAGTATCAGCATTGATTAAAATATAATCCCTGTAAAACTTTCCATCGGGTTCAAGTGAAGGTAAGCTAGACGGCCAGGCAAATGTCCAGGATCTCTTATAACCTTTTAGGTGAGTCAAAAGAAATGGTCCATTATAGTTTTTCTGTAATAGACCATTTTGAATAAAATTTTTAGACATTAAAGAACCATATCCAAACATGGCAATATGTCCTTCAGGTATTTTAAATATTTGCTTCTTCTCCCTGCAACTAACTAATAGTAGTATTAGGATAATTGAAAATGATAGGTAAAGTTTTGATTTCACTTTTTATTTTTATAATTTAATTTCCAGTAAGCAAATCCTGGCATAATTATTATTTTAATTTTTATAAATAAAAGTCAAAATAAATTTAAACTATTTATTAATTATAATATGTGTTTGTTTTTTGCTATTCCCCTCCGATTAATATATGAATCACTTCGTAAACATAAGTGGATGTTGCTGCTGATAATGAGTAATCTGCTGAAACTTTTTAGCGAACGCTACAATTATTGATTCACTGTATAATTTACCACCAATAAAAGTAATACTAGGTGGTGCAGTTCCTTCAGTTGCTATACCAGCTGGCAATGTGATGCAGGGATTTCCTGTAAGGCAGGTTAATGCCATAGGCTCATCGGACATACTGGGAACAATAATAATATCGTACTTACTCAATAATGGATATGCTTGTTGCATCACCAGGTAGCGCAAACGGCTGATAGTAAGATATTCAACAGCAGGAATAAACCGGCCACTCCTAAACTGATTCGGGTAGCGGCTTTGCCATTGTTGCACCATTTGACTATCCTTACCTGATCTTGTGAGAGGGTCAAAAGCAGCAGCTGATTCTGCCGCCCAAATGCTTGTTAACAGATCATTTGTTCGTAGGTTGGATGGGAAATCAATAGCAGTAACTTCCACTCCTGCATTCTTCAAAGTTTTGATTACTTCTTTTTCTGCACTGTTATTCGATAGGGTATCAATGTAGTTTTTTGCATACGCCACTTTTATTTGCTTAATATTTACATTCCCGGTATAATTAAAAGGCATTGTTCTTGAGGCACGGTCAAATTTATCACTACCATGTATCGATGCAAATACCATTGCGGCATCTTCGGCATCTCGGCAAATCGGCCCAATGCGATCGGAGGTCCATGCAAGATTCATACCCCCAGTTCGGGCTACACTACCAAATGTAGGACGCAACCCGGTTGCTCCACATACGGCTGAAGGTGCTACAATCGATCCATAGGTTTCTGTACCAATAGCAAAAGGTAACAAGCCTGCAACAGTAGCAGAGGCCGAGCCGGCTGAAGAGCCATTGGAACCTTGATTTAAATTCCAGGGATTTTTTGTTTGTCCGCCAAACCATATATCATCCATCGCGAGCTCTCCCATAGATAGCTTTGCAATTAATACAGCGCCTGCCTTTTCCAGTTGCTGGTACACGAATGCATCTTCATCTATTACCTGGTCTTTAAAAGGCGGTGTGCCATATGTGGTTCGGGTGCCTTTAACAGAGAATAAATCTTTGAGTCCATAAGGGATACCCTGCAGTGGACTTTTATAGATCCCTTTTGCAAAGTCTGCGTCGGCACGTTTAGCCTGTCCCATGGCGATTTGTTCTGTAAGGCTGATTACACAATGCAATGTGTCGCCATACTTTTTTAAACGGTTTATAAAAAACCTGCTTAATTGAACTGAGGTGATTTTATGATGAATCAGCAAAGAAGATAACTGGGCAATTGTATAAAACGCCAACTGGTTTGAATCAGCAGGCATTACAACCCCTGCAGGAATATTCCAGTTAATAGGCTCTTGTTTAGTATTGAAAGACATCGTTGGCAATACTGGATCAAACCAATTGGGAAGTGGAACACTATTTGGCAAATTGAACCCATGGAGGTACTGATATAAATGCAGGTTAGCATTCAGTTGGTTTACCATTGAATCTCTTTGTGTATCCGAAAAATGCAGATCGTACATTTTTTCGGTTTTGATAATTTCGTTTGCCAAAACATCCTGCGCACGGGTAGGAGATGTTAGCGTCAAAAAAGAAATCAAACAAACAAAAGTTTTAAACAGCTTGGCTATATTTTGCATACATGAAAATTACATATTTCTTTATTTGTATTGTCTGCCATTAATTTTTTGTTGGCTACGTTGTTTGGTTTTTCAATCGCATATTGAAGTCAGGCTCTTGAAAATTCAGTTTATTTAATGTTTTTATAAAGACCTACTAGAACTATGCTGCAAGCTGCAATCATAGCAAGTGATAAAGAAATCAATAAAAAAGTAATAAATCCTTCTGTTACAATTGATCCCGATTTTCCCCCAGCAATTGGCATCATTTTTCCGGCACCTGTTATTGCGGCAATTGTCACAGATATAAAATTTGCAAATGAACCATAAATGGTTAACCAAAATGTTGCTGTTAGCCATTTGTCATTTATAATAATTTTGCTCCATATCAGTCCTAATGTTACCAAAAAAATTCCGTTCAATGTACCTTCAAGATGTGCAGAAAGCCCCATTCTTGGATTTGTCATTAATGGAATAAATAACCCAATAACTAATCCAAATAAAAACAAGAGTATTCCAAAAAATAAAAGCAAGTCAGCATATTGGTTTTTTTGAATTTTATTTTTCATTGTTTAGTTATTTATTTGCCTGTTATTTTTTTAAATTTATCTATGTCTAAAAATATTATTCCCCAATGATGTCCGTCTAAATCTTCAATATTTCTTACTTGCATATAGCCTTCGTCGATAGTTTTCATTGGCTCTGTTCCGCCTGCTTTTAAAGCATTCTCAATAATTTCGTTCAGTCTGTGAATACTTTCTACAGGAAGTGTAAATGTAGCAGTTGTGTTTTCTTTGGGGTCAGCAATATTTTTTTTGTTTCCTGATTTAAACATTTCAATTGTCTGCAGCATCACATAAATCTGGTCGCTCCAGACCATACATTTTTGGTCATCAAAAGTAAATAATGGATTAACTGTAAATCCTAATTGTGTGTAAAAGTTCATAGATGCTTCCACATTTTTCACAGGTAAGTTGATGAAGATTTGTTTCATTTTCTATTCAGTTATTTAATTTTTTGGGTGTCGCTCAACAATGAACGCTAACCTGGAAGTATTGAAACGGTTGGAGATAGTTTCTCCTTAGCCCATGTATTACCGTCGCGAAATGAAGTTACAAAAGACATGATATATTCTGCTGACGATCAGAATTCCGTTAAGCTAGTACTGATGCTTGGATATTTGTTGACGCTGAAATAATTTAAATATAGCCTAAATCGCTACAATACAATGTTGTGCACAGTTAATCTGAGGATCTTCTCAAGATCTTGTCAATGTCGAAGGCAATTGGCATCCCTAACTTTACAAAACCGCTAAAAAGTCACAAGATGCCTCAGCGGATAGCCTTGATTTAATTTCGGTTTACGCTTATAGGCATATCTTTACTAACACTCTGGTTGTTCTGTTGCCGCTTCTATAATGACAACATATAAGAAAGGAAAGAAATACTGTTCAGCCATGAGTTAATTATTCACTAACCTTAAATTTAAATCTATGCCGAAAAAGACAGTTGAACCTAGGAAGAATAAGCCTACTAAAAAGAAAAGCTCTGCTCAGAAGAAAGCAGATCCAAAGAAAAAAGCACGTTAAGGTTAAAGAAGCCCAGAGCCAGGTTCACAGAGCTGGGCTTCTTTTTATGCTATTGTTTCAGTTTTAGTTTAGGACGATAGCGACAAGTTTTTCTTTCATCACAAGTTATTTTTTGTCTGCTGTAAATCTATTCCCATCAACATCTTTCAAAAAAGAAATGAGGCTTGTAAAATAATTCTGTTGGTCGTCATACATACTTAGATGACCTCCATTTGGACATAAGTAAGTTCTACTGTTCGGAATTAATTGTCCTTCTTTTTTCATATCCTCCGGGTTCATTTCATCATAGATGCCACCAAGCACAAGTGTTGGCACTTTGATCTTAGGTAATCTATCCCACATTTCCCAATCTTTGAAATTACCTGTCACATGAAATTCGTCCACACCTTGCATTTGTGTATAGATTGAATGATTTGATCTCTTGAACGCTCTCATTAATGGTTCAGGCCAATTTTCAACTGGCATACGGCAAACATTTCGAGTATAAAGTTTATTCATCAATAAATTTTGGTATTCAGGGGAGTCATAAAGTTTACGTTTGTCTAATGAATCAAAAGTTGCCAACTCTTCTTTTGACAGAAACTCATTCTTTTGCTTATTACTGTAATTTACATAACTCGTAATCCCTGCTGTCATATTAGAAAGCACGGCAGCTTTTACATGGCTTTGATATTTCTGTAAATATTCCATTGCCAACATACTTCCCCACGAATGCCCCAACAAATAAAAGTTTTCTAATCCAAGACCTTTTCTTACTTGTTCTACTTCTTCTACATAACGTGGAATATTCCATAGAGAAGTGTCTGTTGGAATATCGGAATTACCAACGCCTAATTGGTCATAGTAATAAAATTCAATTCCTTCTTTTGGTAAAAAATCTTCAAAGCATTCAAAATAGTCATGAGTAAAACCTGGTCCACCGTGTAAGAGCAATACCTTTATTTTTCCATCCCCAATTTTCTTTGTCCAAACATTATACTTGCCGTCAATTTGTATCATTTTACAACCACCTGTCTTAACTACATAGTTTGTGTCCTTAAAATTTGACATTGAATTGTTGTCAATTGTTTTTGGTGACTGATTGCAAGAGCAAATACAAAGTGAAATTAAAAAAGTGCTGAATAAATTTCTCATTTTGTTGTTTTGGTTTATGCGATGTTGTAAAAAATTAACGCTAACGTTTTGGAGCTATGCGAATAAGCGGAATTAGAAGTATAAATGTTTATTAGAATTCCGAATATTCAATTTAGTACCGAACCTGCTTTTTTGCAAAACCCTTGTTAGCAGTTCGGGCTTTTTACGCATATTGATATGGTTCTTTGTCTATTGTGATTTGTCTAACATTTTCCAAAGCATGTTTCATATATTTTCTCCAAAATGTCTTGGTGAAAATCCAATTTATAGGATAAAGCAAAACATTATCAGAATAAAGTGTATAAGTGTATTCAATCAATATTTTATCTTTTTCTATTTCTGTTGTCTGCCACTCGCCAACAAATTTGTTAAAACTTAACATCCACGCCTGAAATTGGTTGATTTCTATTTTCCAATACTTGTCTTCAATGCGTTCAACTACATTGTCAACCGAACCGAAACCTCCTTTATGTGTCAATGATTTTTCAACAAAGACTTTTTTACTTGAACCTATCTTTCCCCAATTTTCGTCTTCCGTGCAATGGGTTACTCTTGGCATCATTCCAAATCCTGTATGAACTTTGGTTACATCACATAACATAGGCGATTTGAATGCTCTATCTAATGAGCAATTAAAGGTTGTCGTTATTTTTACTTTCGTCTCCATTATTTCAGTTTTATGTCTTTGTCGTTTGTTGTGAACAATGACGTTTGCTAGCGGTTCGTGCTATTGTTTGCAGTCATTGCTTCAATTACGTGTATTTCGTTTCCATCAGGGTCTTTAATGTCAATAGTTTTTGCACCGTAGGGCATTCTTTCAATAATCGGTTGCTTGTATTTGCCTGATTTGTAATCGCTGCTCACTTCCATAAGCCTCTTCAGAAAAGCATCCATAGAATTTACCATAAAACCTAAGTGCACAAAACCTACATGTCCTGGCACTGAGGGTATTTCACTGATAACTTTAGTGGTGTCGTTGAGCCACTGTGATAAATGGAGTTCAATACCCTCTCCAACTCTTAACCATTTTACAATGTATTGAGGGCTTGGAGTACCGAAATACGGTATAGTGTCTGCCTGAAAGACTTTAGTGTAAAAATCTACACTACTTTCCAAGCTCTTCACATCGAAAAGAGTATGGTTATACCAGGCAGTACTTTTTTGTGCAATTGCAAAGGATGAAATAAATAAAAGAAGTAGAAGGAGGAACGACTTTATCATTAGTTTATATTTTTCTTACAAAGTGAAGCAAAAGAAAGAAAGCATGACCGCTAACGCTCTAGGCATTGAAGCAGTTGGGGAATAAAATTACTACTGCTGGGACTGGAGCTGAATAAAGTTACAAAAGTTTAGAATATATACTGCTGCCTGGAAATAAACTGAACTGCTTGGAACTATTGATTGGATTTGTTATGGGCTGAGAATTTGCACTGAAGCACCAATTGCTGCAATGCAATGTTAGGCGCACATTTTTATTCTGTTGCGATAACTAAAGGACCAATTGGTAATGGTGCATTATCTAAATATGAATTAACCTTTGCAGACAACTTAGTAAGTTCTGAGTAAGAGTTAATTGATGCATTTAAAACAAATACAGTAATAGTATATTTTGAAAAATTCTGTTGATAGCTCAAGTTTTTATCAAAAGTTAACAAAGCATCAAATTGATTCTCGATTAACAATTTTAGAAGCTGTCCATTTTTTATTCCATTCCATCCTTTATCACGAACTGTATAAATTTCGTGATCAGTAAAATCTAGTTTTAAGCGTTTGGGCAGATTTTCATCAAGCAAGAGCTTCATAAATTTGATCTGCTTTTTGAGAGGTAAGAAATTTGCTGGCTATTTCAAGTAATCCAACGGCTTGTTCTTTTGTTACTGAAGGGAAATCATCTAGGAATTCGTCTAAAGAAATACCGGCTTCCAAATGGTCAAAAAGAGAATCAACAGGCACACGTGTACCCATAAAAACAGGTTGGCCGCTTAGTATTTCCTTGTCAATATTTACGATATCCTGAATTCG
>SESB01000479.1_pt1 | contig 28904 bp, 24 predicted proteins | sample 3171441 | NCBI WGS metagenome assembly SESB01 (sample SAMN06051867, study PRJNA518727) | freshwater metagenome | biome: subpolar coniferous forest; feature: holomictic lake; material: water; isolation source: holomictic Lake 227, 6 m depth | place: Canada: near Kenora, Ontario | collected... | reverse complement strand
GAGTTCCAGATTTGCATTTTTCTCTCATTCGGGCCACACTAGGCACGATTTTCCTTCCATGCCAGAACCTGCCATTTCCATCCGCAACCTGACAAAGGTCTATCCCATCCCGTTCAAGCGCGAACGGATCACCGCCGTGGACAACCTGACCCTTTCCGTGGAGCCGGGCCAGGTCTACGGGCTGCTCGGGCCCAACGGCTCCGGCAAGAGCACGACAATGAAGGCGCTGCTGGGCCTCGTCTCCCCCACCTCGGGCAGCACGCAAATTTTTGGGCGCGATTCCGCGCTCGTCGCCAGCCATGAGGAGGTGGGCTACCTTCCGGAGAACCCGTATTTTTACAAATTTCTCACCGGCGAGGAGACGCTCCGCTTTTACGGCAAGCTCTGCGGCCTGCGCGGACAGGCTTTGCGCGACCGGGCGCGCGATCTCTTGAAGCTCGTGGGGCTGGAAAACGCGGCGGATCGGCGCATCGGCGGCTATTCCAAAGGAATGCTCCAGCGGATCGGGATGGCGCAGGCGCTGGTGCAGGAGCCGCGCTTGCTGGTGCTGGACGAACCGACGGCGGGGGTGGACCCGGCGGGTTCGCGCGAAATCCGCGACCTCATTTTGGAGTTCAAGAGCCGGGGCATCACCGTCCTGCTTTGCTCCCATTTGCTGGGTCAGGTGCAGGAGATTTGCGACCGCGTGGGCATCCTGCACAAAGGGCGGCTCGTCCGCGAGGGAGCGCTGGAATCCCTCATTGCCATCGAGAACCAGACGCAGCTCATTTTTGAAAACGCATCGCCGGATCTGCTGGCCCGCTTTGAGGCTGAGGCGGCGGCCTGCGGCGCGCGCCTGGTGGAGAAAAGCAAGCCGCATACAACATTGGAACGGTTTTTCCTGGAGGTGACGAAATGAACACGCCCACCCTTCAACCCCGGCACCAAATCTTTTCCCCTGCCCGCTTGTGCGCCATCGCAAACAACACGTTTTTGGAACTGGTGCGCCAAAAGGTGTTCTATTTCCTCTTGATTTTCGCCGTGGTGCTCATCGGCGCTTCCTTTTTCATGGGATTTTTGCGGCCTGAACTGCAATTCCAAGTGATGAAGGATGTCGCGCTCGGGGCGATGTCCATTTTCACCTGGCTGCTGGCGGTGCTGGCGACGGCGATGCTGCTGCCCAAGGACATCGAGGACCGCACGCTCTACACCATCCTCGCCAAGCCGGTGCCGCGCGGCGAGTATCTGCTGGGCAAGTTTCTGGGGGTGCTGCTGCTGCTGGCTGTCTCCATAACGGTGATGAGCGGGATGTTCGCGGCGGTGCTCTACGTAAAGGAGCAGGCGATGATTGCCGGAGCCATCCAGGAAGCGAAGCTGACCGACCCGGCGCAAATCGCCGAGGTGGTGCGCACCGTCAAGGCCTCCACCTTCACCTGGTCGCTCGTGCCCGGGGTGATTGCCATTTACCTGAAGGCGGCCCTCTGCGCCGCGCTCACCCTGCTCATCTCCACCTTCGCCACGTCGTGGATTTTTACCATCGTCGTCTCCGTGGCGGTTTATCTCATTGGCCATCTCGTGCCGGTCGCCCGGGAATACGCGGCGGGAGGGGGCGATGCCTGGCTTGCCAGGGATCTGTGCGCGTTCATCGCCCGGATTTTCCCGGATCTGCAGCTCTTCAACCTGGCGGATGACATCCTGGCCGGCAACGCCATCGCCACGGGGCTCTTTCTCCAGACCGTCGGCCTGGGCTGCCTGTACATCGCCGTCTACACGTGGCTGGCCTATCTCATGTTCGCCAAAAAGGAGCTCTAGAACGCCTGTGAAACGGATCCTCGCCGTCCTCGCCGCCCTGCTGGTTTTCGGAGCCGTGAAGTTCCCGCTGGAACGCTCCCTCACGCAAGCGCATCGCGCCGCCTTTTTTCATGGAGCAAAGCTCAACCTCACCCTGCGCGAACAGATCGGCCAGGGAGCGTTTCTGGCGGCGCTGAGCGGCTTTCGCGGAGTGATCGCCGATTTCCTCTCCCTTGAGGCAAACACCGCATGGGAGAACACCCAGTGGAGCCGGGTGCTTTTTTTATACGAGCAAATCACCACGCTCCAGCCACGCCTCACCTTAAGTTGGGAAATGGGCGCGTGGTACATGGCGTTTGACGCCGCACAAGCCGCTCTGGACAACCGGAAGCAGCCCCGCCAGGCCCTGCGCGAAAAAGCCCGGCGCGAGTTCATCCAACAAGGGCGGGAACTGCTGGAGCGGGGCATCCGCAACAACCCGGATCGCTACGTTCTCTACAACCGGCTCGGCTTTCTGCTGATGCACAAAACGGAGGATCATCTCGCCGCTTCACAGGCGTATGCCAAGGCTGCGGCATTCCCGGATTGCATGGGCTACGAAAAGCGGTTTGCAGCCTACGAACTCTGCAAGGTTCCCGGCAGGGAGGCAGAAGCGTACGCGCTTTTGCGCAAGCTTTATCAGCAGGGGGAAAGGGGACACGCGTCCCAGTTGTCCTCGCAAATCAAAACGCTGGAGGAAAAACTGAACATCCCCCCGGAGCAAAGAGTTTACAAACCTGCTGGAAAGCCACAATAATCACCGGCTTTCCATCCGTAGCCCCAATACCTCATGCGTTTTGCAGTTTTTGGCGATATCCACGCAAATTTAGAAGCATTGCAAGCTGTTCTTGCTGATGCGCGCGACTGCGGCTGCACGCATCACGTCTGCATCGGCGACATCGTCGGCTACAATGCCAATCCCCATGAATGCGTGGAAATCATCCGCGAACTCGGCTGCCCGGTGGTGAAGGGCAACCATGACGAACAGGCCTATTTCACGGACTCGAAAGATGTTTTCAACCCGCTGGCTGATGCCGCCATCCGCTGGACACGCGATCAACTGCCCGAAGAGGACAAACAGTGGCTTGAAACGTTGCGGCTCGTGCGCCAGGTAAGGGACTTTACCATCGTCCACGCCACGCTCGATACACCGCACCAGTGGGGCTACGTTTTCAACCAACTCGACGCCGCCGCCAGCTTCAGCTACCAATACACCAACCTCTGCTTCTACGGGCACACCCACGCGCCCCGAGCTTATGTGCGGGATGAAAGCATCCACTCGCTCCCTTTGGATGTGCTGCAAATCGAGACCGGGAAAAAGTATTTCATCAACGTGGGCAGCGTGGGCCAGCCCCGCGACGGCGACTGGCACGCCTCCTACTGCATCTACCACGCCGACAAAAATCTCGTGGAACTGCGCCGCATTGAATACGACATCAACACGGCACAGGATAAAGTGGTTGCAGCCGGGCTGCCCCAACGCCTCGCCGACCGGCTGGCTCTGGGGAACTAAAGGCCATGTCGCCCCACTCCATCCTCGTCGTCAAACCCAGCTCCCTCGGCGACGTCGTTCACACGCTCCCCGCCGTCTCGCTGCTCAAGCACGCGTGGCCCCAGGCCCGGCTCCGCTGGGTCATCAACCCGGAATGGGCTCCCCTGCTGGAAGGCAACCCGGATGTGGATGAAATCGTCCTCTTCCCACGGCGCGAACTCAGCGGCTCTCTCTTCAAACAACTCCGCTGGCTGCGCGCCACGGGAGCCGCTTGCCGGAGCGATCTTGTCCTCGATTTCCAAGGCCTCCTGCGCAGCGCCCTCATTGGCCGCTTCTGCCGGGGCGGGAATCTGCTGGGCCTCTCTGACGCCCGCGAAGGCGCCCGCTTCTTCTATGACCGCGTTGCCCGCGTGGGCCGTGAGCACGCGGTGGATCGGTATTTGAAGCTCGTCGCCGCACTCGGCATCGACACCTCCGGGCCGCTCACCTGGAACCTCCCGGAAGGGAGCCGTCCCGCCGGGTTCCCGCTGGAGGAGCCGTTCGTGCTGCTGCACCCGTTCTCGCGCGGCGAAGGCAAATCACTTTCCCCGCAAGAAGCCAACGCGTTTGCCAAGGCGCTCCCCTGCCCGGTCGTGCTGGTCGGGCGCAGCCCTCTGCGCCTGCCGGAACCGGGGGGCAACGTGATCGACTTGCTCAACTGCACGAGCTTTGCCGAACTGATCTGGCTCATCCGCCGCGCGCGCTTTGTGGTGAGCGTGGACAGCGGCCCCATGCACATCGCCGCCGCGCTCACGCCGCATCTCCTCTCGCTGCACACCTGGAGCGATCCCGCTCTGGTCGGCCCGTACCGCCCCGAGGCATGGGTCTGGAAAGACCGCACCCTGTTCCAAATCCGCCAACTGCACACTCCGCCGCCGCCCACCGCCAAGCCCATCGCCGCGCCGGATCTCGCCGCCGTCGCGGCGCACGTCAGCGAGTGGATTGCCTGAAAACAGAACCGCCGCTCCCAGCGGGAACGGCGGTCTGACGTAAACTCGCGAAACCCCTTTACGGGTTGATGAAGACGCGGTTGCTGACCGGATCCATCACCCGCCTGCCTGCGGGAATCCCGCGCACGTCCACCAGCGCATAAGGCCGGTAGGGGCTGATGACGTAACCGTAATAGCGCGAAGGCGTCGCCACGCGGTAGCGCTCGACCGGATAAGCTTCGTAGCCGGCGGCATCCGCCCGGCCTTGTGCATAGGCTTGCTGGCGTTGCTCCTGGACGGCTTGCCCCAAGACAGCGCCCGCCAATGCCCCAATCCCCGCTCCGACAGCGGCCCCCCGGACATTGTTGTGCGTGGCCCCTCCGATGATGCCACCGGTGAGCGCGCCTAACCCGACGCTTTGGCCCTGGGTTTCACACCCGGAAAAGCTCGTGGCCACGAGAGCGGTTCCGGCGATGACAGTGATGGGAAGTTGTTTCATAGGTTGATCATTTGACGGCAAACAGTGCCTGTCCATTCAAAATGGACGCAATTTTTGGTTCCGCGTTCAATAATAACGTCCGTTGCGCAGCGCCTGTTCCTTGTTCATCTGGCCGATGGCGGCCCCCGTAAGGGCCCCGGCTCCCGCTCCAATGGCGGCGCCGCGGACGCTGTTGCTGGCAATGCCTCCAATGATGGCGCCGGTTCCAGCGCCGGTGAGTGCGCCTTGAGTCGGGGTCTGGCAGCCTGTGAGGCTGAGGCTGGCAAGGGCCAAGCCGATTGCGGTTAAAATGGATAGCGTTTTCATCACACAAGGGGCATCGGGAGTGAGAAAGCGCATGCGCGGGTGGGCATTTTTTGCCCGGCGCAGACCGAAACCCGTCGGCAGGATGCGGATTTCACTTGCAGAGCGTATCAATTTTGATACATTTACCGCATCAAATGATTGATTCCCGACCTCTCCCGGCAATCTTTTTCCGAACGGAAGCAGGCAATGAACCGCTTAGAGAGTGGCTCAAAAGCATGCCCCATGACGAAAGGAAGGCGATAGGAATGGACATCAAAACAGTTCAATACCGCTGGCCCTTGGGAATGCCGTTGGTAGACAACCTGGGAGATGGGTTATGGGAGATTCGCACGAAGTTGCCCAACCGCATCGCCCGGACACTTTTCTTCGTCTGCAACGGCGAAATTGTTCTGCTCCATGGATTTTTCAAAAAGACACGCGCAACACCTCATGAGGACAGGGCTCTGGCTCTGAAACGTAAAAATGCCTACATCCAAAAAACACCAACCAAATCCACATCGCGGCGGAAGCTTTGACGACTTCCTGAAAGAGGAAGGCGTTCTTGAGGAAGTCGAAGCGGAGGCGCTCAAACGGGTGATCGCCCTCACGCTGGACGATCTGATGAAAAAGCATCAGATGAAAAAGAGTTTCGTCGCCCAACGGATGCGCACCTCCAGGGCGGCCGTTGCGCGTTTGCTCGATCCGTCCAACACCTCAGTCACCCTCAGCACCCTGAGCCGGGCGGCCAAGGTGTTTGGACAGCGAGTGAAGATCGAGTTCGTGCCGGTAGGAGCTGTGGCAGCGAAATAGGGAGATCAGGGGGAAAATGGACACATGCGCGGGTGGGCATTTTTTGCATCCTTTCACAAAAAACAAGCCAGCCTGAAAAAATCCCAGGCTGGCTTGCGGATAAGCTTGAGGCGCAGGAATTACACCTGCCAGCTCTTGAGGATGCGCAGGTAGTTGGCGCGCTCAAAGGCGGTGGCGTCCGGGCAGTGCTTGAGGTTCATCGTGCCGCGCATTTGGGCGAGCGACTCGTATTCGTGCTCTTCGAGCCACCGGGTGAGGTCGGCCAGCACGGTCGCCAGATGATCCGTGCCGTTGCGAAGCAGGGCGGAGACCATCTGCACGGCGTCCGCTCCGGCCATGATGGCGCGGATGGCATCCTGGGCGCTGTGGACGCCCCCTGTGGCGGCGTAGGAGGTGTCGATCTGCGCGCTCAGAAGCGCCAGCCAGCGCAGCCGCAGGCGGAGTTCGGAAGGCGTGGAAAGTTCCAGCACGGACTCCGTATCGAGGTCTTCGATGTTGATGTCAGGCTGGTAGAACCGGTTGAACAGCACGACGCCGTTGGCGCCCGCTCCGAGAAGCTGCTTCACAAAGTTCGGCAGCGAGGAGAAGAACGGGGAGAGCTTGACGGCAATGGGGATGGAGACGTTCTCACGGATCGCCTCCACCAACGCAACGGCGCGCGCTTCGATTTGCGCCCCGGTCATGGATGGGTTGGAGGGGATGTCGTAGTAGTTGAGCTCCAGCGCATCCGCTCCGGCCTGCTCCATGAGTTTGGCGTAATCGATCCACCCTCCCGGCGTGATGCCGTTGAGGGAGGCGATGACGGGCACGCTCACGGTGGCTTTGATCTTGGAGATCAACTGGAGATACTGCTCGCTGGTCTCGTTGAAGTCCTCTTCGTTGGGCAGATAGGTGAGCGCCTCGGCAAAGCTCTCCGTGTGCGATTCCACATCCCGATCCAGAGCCGCGCGCTCCAGTTCGATCTGCTCCTCGAAGAGGGAGTGCATGACGATGGCGGCGGCTCCGGCATCTTCGAGGCGGCGGACGGTCGAGAGATCATCCACCAGCGGCGAAGCGCCCGGCATAATAGGGTTCTTGAGCTTGAGGCCAAGGTAATCGGTTTCGAGATTCATGGTGCTTTGGTTCCTAATTTCCTTTTTGTGTGTACCGAGTGCGCCGGATTACTTGGCCGCTTCGCTGATGCCCGTGCCGGCGAGCTTCTGGTAGAAGGCAACGCGCTGATCCACCTGCTCCTGGGCTGCGGCTTCAAAGGCGGCAAGATTTTCCGGCTTGGTCTTGAAGCGCAGTTCGTTGCGAAGGTAATCGGCCACGCGCACCTTGGGCGGCGCGTTGTCGATCTGCATCGCGTTGAGCCCTTCGGCGGCGCGGCGGGGGTCGTAGCGGAAGAGCGGCCAGGTGCCGGACTCCACCGCGAGGCGCTGCTGTTCAAGCCCGTGGTTGAGCGAGTAGCCGTGGGCGATGCAATGGCTGTAGGCGATGATGAGCGAAGGCCCGTCGAAGCTTTCGGCTTCCTCAAAGGCCTTGACGGTCTGGGCGTCCTTGGCGCCGAAGGCGATGCGGGCGACGTAGATGTTGCCGTAGCTCATGGCCATGAGGCCGAGGTCTTTCTTGGGACGGGTTTTCCCGGCCATGGCAAACTTTGCCGTGGCGCCAAACGGGGTGGATTTGGACATCTGCCCGCCGGTGTTGGAATAGACTTCGGTGTCGAGGACAAGGATGTTGATGTTCGCTCCGGTGGAGAGGACGTGATCCACGCCGCCGTAGCCGATGTCGTAGGCCCATCCGTCGCCGCCCACGATCCAGGTGCTCTTGCGCACGAGGAAGTCAGCGATGTCAGAGAGGCGTCGCGCATCGAGTGCGTTGATCCCCGCGAGCCGGTCACGCAGCGCCTTGACGCGTTCACGCTGGGCGGCGATGGCCGCTTCGTCGCGTCCGCCACCGGCCAGAAGGTCGGCAACGAGCGTGTCGCCGATCTGCGGAGCGAGCTTGGTGAGGAGTTCCCGCGCCATGCCGTTCTGCTTGTCGATGGCGAACCGGAAGCCGAGGCCGTATTCGGCGTTGTCTTCAAAGAGGGAGTTGGACCATGCCGGGCCGCGTCCGTTTTTGTCGGTGGTGTAAGGGGTGGTCGGCAGGTTGCCGCCGTAGATGGAGGAGCACCCGGTGGCATTGGCGATGACCAGGCGGTCGCCGAACATCTGGGTGAGCAGCTTGAGGTAAGGGGTCTCGCCGCAACCGGTGCAGGCTCCCGAGTATTCGAAGAGCGGCTGGGCAAACTGGCTGCTCTTGACCTCCGGTTTGAGGAGGGTGCGGTCGGGGTTCGGCAGGTCGAGGAAGTAGGCATACTGCGCGGCTTCCTTGGCACGCTCGGGGATGACGGTCATCGTGAGCGCCTTGTGGCTCGGGTCGGTCTTGCTCTTGGCCGGGCAAACGGAGGCGCAGAGGGTGCAGCCGGTGCAATCCTCGGGCGCCACCTGGATGGTGAAGCTCTGGCCTTCCTGCGCGCGCATCTTGACGGAGTTGAACCCTTCCGGCGCATTGGCGAGCAGTTCGCTCGGGTAGAATTTGGAGCGGATGGCGGCGTGCGGACAGACAAACGCGCATTTGTTGCACTGGATACAGATGCTCGAATCCCAGACGGGGAGCTTGTCAGCAATGTTGCGTTTTTCCCACTGGGTGGTGGCGACGGGCCAGGTGCCGTCGGCGGTGAACGCGCTCACGGGGAGCAGGTCCCCCTTGTTTTCGAGGATGACGCTGGTGACGCGCTTGACGAAATCGGGCGCGCAGTCGGGAACCGGGGGCAGCATGGCATGGCCGTTGCAGCAGTTTGCGGGAACCTTGACTTGATGGAGCCCGGCGAGCGCCTGATCCACAGCGGCGAAGTTTTGCGCCACGACGGCGTCGCCCTTGCGTCCGTAGGTTTTCTTGATGGCTTTCTTGATCTGCGCGATGGCTTCCTCACGCGGCAGCACGCCGGAGATGGCGAAGAAGCAGGTCTGCATGATCGTGTTGGTGCGGCCACCGGCCCCGGCGGCGTGGGCCACGGAGGCGGCGTCGATCACGTAAAATTGAAGCTCTTTTTCGACGATCTGCTGCTGCACTTCGCGCGGGAGGTGATCCCAGATCACGTCCGCCCCGAACGGGGTGTTGAGCAGGAAGACGCCCTTGGGCACGGCGTAGCCGAGCACGTCGAACTTCTCCATGAAGGTGGCCTGGTGGCAGGCGACGAAGTTGGCGCGCTTGATGAGGTAATGGGCGGAGATTGGGCGCGGCCCGAACCGGAGATGCGAGATGGTCATCGCGCCGGATTTCTTCGAGTCGTAAACGAAGTAGCCTTGGGCGAAGTTGGAGGTTTCTTCGCCGATGATCTTGATGGAGTTCTTGTTCGCACCCACGGTGCCGTCGGCGCCAAGACCGAAGAAGACGGCGCGCACAACATCGCTGCCTTCGAGGTCGAACTCGGCGTCGTAGTCGAGCGAGGTGCCGCTGACGTCGTCGTTGATGCCGATGGTGAAATGGTTCTTGGGACGCTCGCGCAGGAGTTCGTCAAAGATGGCCTTGGCCATGGCGGGGTCGAACTCCTTGGAGCCGAGTCCATAACGGCCGCCAATGACCACCGGCTCACAGGCAAACCGGCTCAAGCCGCTGGAGCGGGCTTCGGCCAGCGCGGTGACGACGTCGAGATAAAGCGGTTCGCCCACGGAGCCGGGCTCCTTGGTGCGGTCGAGGACGGCGATGCTCTTGACGCTTGCGGGCATCGCGGCGATGAAGGCTTCGACATTGAACGGACGGTAGAGGCGGACTTTGAGGACGCCCACTTTCTGCCCCTGCGCGTTGAGCCAGACGGCGGCTTCCTCGGCGGTCTCCGCGCCGGAGCCGATGGCGATGATGACGCGGTCGGCTTCAGGATGCCCGACGTAGTCAAACAAATGATACTGGCGACCGGTGAGCTTGGCAAAGCGATCCATCAAGCCCTGCACGGCTTTCGGCACGCTGGCGTAGTAAGGATTGCAGGCTTCGCGGGCTTGGAAATAGACGTCCGGGTTCTGCGCGGTGCCGCGAATGGAGGGCTTGTCCGGGGTGAGGGCGCGCGAACGGAAGGTGCGAATGGCTTCTTCGTTGACCAGGGAGCGGAGCACCTCGTCATCGAGAAGGTCAATCTTGGAGACTTCATGCGAGGTGCGGAAGCCGTCGAAGAAGTGCATGAACGGCACGCGGGTCTCAAAGGTGGCGGCGTGGGAGATGCACGCCATGTCCTGGGCTTCCTGGACGGAGTTGGAAGCGAGCATGACGAAGCCGGTCTGGCGGCAGGCCATCACGTCCGAGTGGTCGCCGAAGATGGAAAGCGCATGGGTGGCCAGCGCGCGGGCGGTGACGTGGAAGCAGAAAGGCAGGAGTTCCCCGGCGATCTTGTACATGTTGGGGATCATCAGCAGCAATCCCTGGGATGCCGTGAAGGTGGTGGTCAGCGCGCCCGAGTTGAGCATGCCGTGGACGGCTCCCGCCACACCGGCTTCGGATTGCATTTCCACGAGGCTTGGGACGCTGCCCCAGAGATTGGGACGGCTCTTGGCCGACCATTCGTCACACGATTCCGCCATGGGCGAAGAGGGGGTGATCGGGTAAATCGCTATGGTCTCGCTGAGCCGGTAGGCTACGGAAGCCACGGCTTCGTTTGCATCGAGGGTTGCTGCTTTGGGGGATCGCACTGCCGTGCTCGGCTCTTGGTTGGCACTCATGTGCCTACTCAAGCGCAAAGCGGACGAGGGGGCTGCCCTCGAATTGGCATTCGCTGCCCATGGGTTGCCAGCCGTCCGATCCACTGGGCAAAAAAGCCGGCGACAGAATAAAACCTGTCGCCGGCTTTGAAAAAAAAACACCCCCTTACCAGGAAAAGATGCCGGCCTGCGGAACAAAAATCTGATCGCCGGGCAGCACTTTCACATCCTTCGAGGGATCTTTGATAAACTTCGTGGCATCGATCTCCTGAACTTTTCCGTTCCGCGTAAGCTTCACCCGCTTTTTGTCGGCAAAATCATTGAACCCGCCCGCACCGCCAATGGCGTTCATCACGGTCATATCCGCCGTATAGGAGAGGCGGCCTGAGGATTTCACTTCCCCCGTCACGTTCACAAGCCGGGTGCCGCTCTGCGGGGTGACCGTCACGGTGGGGTTGGTGTAGATTTTGTCCTCCTTGAGCTTGGACTCGATCATCTGCTGCACGACGGAGCAATCCATCCCGATGACCTTGATTTTGCCGATGTAGGAAAGGTTGATCATCCCTCCATCATCAATGGCCTGGGTGGTGGAAAAAACGCCGATCTCCTCGGCAGGCACTCCCGAAAGGCGGATCTCCACAGTATCCCCAGCCCGGAGAACCGCTTGGGCAAAGCAAAGCCGGGGAGAGAAGAACGCTGCGAGGAGCAGGAGAAATGAGAGCAAGGCAATGGGACGTTTCATCTTAGTAATCTCCGGGTTGGACAGGAGCCTGGGCTGCCGTCTGGCCACGCGGAACCTGGGTGATGGTCTTGCGCTTTCTGCGCTCGGCATCCGGCGTGTAGTAATCGTAATATTGCGTGTAATACTGGTAGCCTGAGTCGTGCTTGGTTTCGACGTTGTTCAGAACGATACCCAAGAGATGGCCGCCCACATTTTCCACAGCGCCCTTGACGCGCTGCAACATCGCGCGGGGGAAACGGCGGTATTGAACCACCATGACGGCGATATCCACTTCACTGGCCAGAATGGATGCGTCACTGACGCCCAAGATCGGCGGCGAATCAAAGAAAACCAGATCATAGCGGGCGCGAACCTCCTTGACCAAGTCGAGCATACTCTGGGAATCGAGAATGCCGACGGCGTCATCAGGCAGGGTGCCGCTGGGAATGAAGGAGAGGTTTCGGATCGCGGTCTTCAGGATGCACTCGTCCAGTTTGCGCTGGCCGGTGAGGATGTCCGACAGCCCCACGGAGTTATCCACTTCGAAGAAAGTGTGCTGGGAAGGACGGCGCAAGTCGGCGTCCACAACCAGAACATTATAACCACCCTTGGCGCACGTGACGGCCAGGTTGTTGAGGGTGGTGGATTTCCCTTCGCCGGGCCCCCCGGAAACCAGGGTCATGGTTTTGGCGTTGGGGTTCTTGCTGGTGAACTCAATGTTGGTTTTTAATATCCGGTAGGCCTCTGCATCGGGCGCGTCCCCCTGGAGTTTGTAGAGGGAGGTGATGCCCTTGGGAATAACGGCGAGAACTGGCGCCTGGAGGTAGCGTTCAACGTCTTCCAGGGTTTTGACGCTGGTGTCCAAGTATTCAATAAAGAAGGCCAGCATGATCCCGAACATCAACCCGATAAACAGGGCTCCGCCCATGATCTGAATGACGGAAGGCTTTGCGGGGTACATGGAGGGTTCCGCTTTTTCCCAGATTTTGGCGACGTTGACCGTCATCTTCAACTCCACATTCTGGGTGGAAAGGCGCTTTTCAGCCTCTCCCAACAACCCCTTGGCTTTGATGTAGTCGTTTTTGATGTTGACGTAATCCTGATACTGGGAACTCAACTTGGTGAAGCCTTGTTTTGTCTCCACCATTTTTTTGGTGAACTCCTCCAGGTTGGATTCAAATATCTGTAGCCGGATGGAGAGAGAGTTGCGCACTGAGGCGATGGCCTCGTTGAGTTGCCTTGCAAAAACCTCCTTTTGCGCGCGCAGCGACTTGATCCGGGGATGATTCTCCCCAAGCCCCCCGTGGAGCAGACGGGCCTCTTCGGAGTTCGTCTCTTGATACTGAGGCAAAATTTTGGAAATCGTCGGGTCTTGAATGTTCAGCGTGGTCAACGCCGTCATCAACTCTTCCGGCTTGAGTTTTGCGGTCTGCTCCAGTTGAATATGCAACTCCCCAATCCGGGTTTTGAGTTCATTTTTCTGCCGCTCATCCTCAGGCACAATGCTGGAGGCGGCAAGCTGTGTAACATCCACCGTTTCGGGGTTGGGATCGTAAATGCCTTCCCTGAGCCGGATTTTCTGCATCTCCACTTGGGTCGCCTCGACGTTTTTCCGCTGGCTGGCCACTTCTTCGCGCAACTGCGCAAGGGCGGAGTCGCGGAGCTGCATCTGGTCATCCCGGCGCACCTTCTGGTAGACCACCGCGACCATGTTGGCGATGTTGGCCGCCTCCACACGATCCGTGGAATAGGCGCCGATCTCGATCATATCGGTGCCGCGGATTGTGTTGAGCACCAAGCGGTTGAGCAAGGTGGCATAAACCTCTTCCTTGGGCAGGATGTTCCCCCCCTCTTGCGCGCTCCAGACTTCGACCAGCTTGAGATTGTCGATGACGGGATAGAGAATCTCCTTGCTCTGGATAATCTGGAACTGGGTGGGTTGCAGCGTAGGGTCGCGTTGAGCCCGGAAAGGCGTGCCGCTGTCGAAAACCTTGAGGGAGGTATCGTCCGGTTTCACCTCCATCATCACCCTGGAATAGTATTGCCGGGGAAGGAAAAAGCAGGTCACCCCCGCAGTCACCATCACCAGCAAGAAGGTGATCACTAGAATCGCCCAGCGAACGCGGATGACCCTCCAATAGTCAAGGAAATGCAATTTTACTTCACTGGTATCGTTCATGGCGTGGTGAATGGGGCTGGGGGAATGTTTGCGTGGTGCGAGAGATTACTTCGTGAAAAAGGATCTGCAAGTGACTCTTTTTCACCCAAATCCCTCCACCGGGAGCGCGGCTCAAATGGCGGCGCGATTAATACCTGTAGGTCAGCCCCAAAGAATAGAGATTTTTGGTCATTTCCTGAAGCACATCCGAGGAGGTTCGCCGTGTGTGCGTGACATTCGAGGAAAGAGAGAGGCTTTGGGAGATGTTATAGGTCGCGCCCGCTGAAATATCGAGGGCATTCTGATCTGCCGTAAAAACCCCGACGCTGGATGTGGAAGCGCCAGCATGGCTATAGTTCACACTGAGCACACCGTTCAGCTTGGAGGTGAAGACCTGGGTAAGAGCAACCCCCGAGCGGAAGCTCTTGCCGGCCTGGCTGTTACTGCCGTCATCATAACCATACCTCGTATCCAAGTTGACCGTGGTGAATGGGGTCGGACGGTAGTTCAGCGTCGACTCCGCATAGGGCGAAGAGCTGCTGGCCTGCCCCTTCGCACTATAGCTCTGGGTTGCGTCACCCACCCGGAACGAGCAGTTAAAGAGGCGCGACAAAACGATATCAACCCCCGTCAACACAAAATAGGTCTGCGTATCCCGCGAGAGGCTCCCTGCGGGATTATTGCTAAAGACGCGGTCTGCATAACGCCCTTCCAACACACCCTTCATGGGAGCGGAGAAGGAATACCGCAGCGCCTCCCCAACGGTTTGGGTGATGTAGTCGCTCGATTGGATCGCCGACCCCTCCTGGCGTGATCCATTGATCGAATAGGATGTGTCCGTGGAAAACCGCGGATCCCATTTGTAAAGCAAGTCAAACTTGCTGTTGCCGATAAAGTTCCCCTTGCCGTTGGACTGCGTCACGCCGTTGATGACGGACTGGGTGGGCTGGTTGGTGTAAATGCCGTTGACAACCCCAGACAACTGCGCGCGGGGCGTCAACTTATACCCGAAAATGAGGTTCAACGCGCCCGTGGGAATGAGTTGGTTCTGGTCACGGCTCCAGTAATACTGGCCGCCCAGGTTCGCGTCCAGAGACAGCCCGACGCGCGATTGCGCAATCAGGAGGCTCATCGCTTGCGTGGCATTGGTCAACATGCTGCCCTTGATCGGCGTGGACGACTTGCTCGATGCGGAGTTGATATTGTCGTCATAGCCCATCTGGACTGCCGATGAAAACGTCAGCGGTTTGCGATTAAAAATACCCTGGCCGGGGGTAAAGTCCAACGGGGCAAAGCCCATGCCTCCCGGCACCGCAAAACCTTCACCCTGTGCAGAGTCGGCGGCAGCGGGTTTCTTTTCCCCGTCAACCCCTGGAGTGGTCGACGCGGATGGCGTGACCGCAGAGGGCGCGGGCGTTGTCATTTCCGAAGAAGGAACAATCGAAGAACCAGCCGCAGGGCTGGTGGCCGGCGATTGACCTGCAGGATTGACCGTCGGCGCCGATGCCTCCTGAGCGAAGGCTACTGGCACGCAAAGAATCAGCGCAGCACAAACATGAGAGCGGTGGAACTTGAACATAAAATTTTGGCTTGGGGTGAATGGAACCGCGAATCCTAAAACTAATACTAACTTTCCAATTACTCAAGTTTTCTTCCTTGATCAAACATTTCTTTATCAAAAGGCGCTCCCCCTCGCTTTTTTTCACAGGCCCTTTATTCTTGTTCCCCGTCGCGGTTTCAGGCTGGCGCACGCGAGAGAAAGAGGTATAGTGCGCACGCATGACCGAGTCTCTCTCCGTTCTGACCGCTGCGGTGCGCAACGTTCCTGACTTCCCCAAACCGGGGATTTTGTTCAAGGACATCACGCCCATTCTCGCTGACGGACGGCTTTTCCGGCTGGCGGTCGACTGCTTTGTGCAGGCCAATGCGGGTCGGCAAATATCCAAAGTCGTGGGAATCGACGCGCGGGGCTTCCTCTTTGGAGCCGCTGCGGCTTACCAGCTTGGCGTCGGTTTTGTGCCGGTGCGCAAGAAGGGGAAGCTCCCCTTCCAAACGGAATCAGCCTCCTACACCCTGGAATACGGGGAGTCGGTGGTGGAAATGCACGTGGACGCCATTGCGCGGGGAGAAAGGATCGTCCTCATCGACGACCTGCTTGCCACGGGCGGCACTGCGGCAGCGGCCTCCTGCCTGATCGCGAAAATGGGCGGCGTGCTGGTGGAAGCGCAGTTTCTTATCGAACTGGAATTTCTTGCCGGCCGGCGAGCCCTCTCCCACATCCCTGTGCGCTCGTTCTTGAAATTTTAACCCTCTGTCCCCCAACCAAAAACAAAGACATGCCCCCTTCAGAAACAACTCCCGGCTTTTTCAAGCGCACGCGCACCTGGTTGCTTGAAAAAAAGGGCTTGCGAGCCAAACTCCTGTGCTGTCTGGCTGGCACCATCGCGGGGATTGTGCTTGCAGCGACGCTCCTCCTGCTGGCCTTGCTGCACGCGTTTCAAGAAACCAACGGGAGCGGCGCGGGGATTTCGAGAATTCTCGGGTTGGCGGCCTATGCGCTGGCGGCCCTGGCCGCCTTGGGCGCCTTGGTCGCCGCCACCTGGTATACCTTCCGCATTTACCGCCAGCACATCCGCAAAGTGGAGCAGGCGGAAGACCATGTGCGTTTTATTGTAGAGGCCTGCCCGGACGCGATCCTGGTGGTGGACAGCCAGGGAATGCTCGAATCCTCCAACCAAGCCGCCGAGGCCATCTTCGGCTACACACGCAGCGAACTGGTGGGGCAGAAGGTTTCCAAGCTCATCCCGCAACGCCATTTTCTACACGATGTCGCCACCATGGGCCGAAAAGGCTTCATTGCGTATGCCGAGCGCCGCAATGCGGTGCGTTTCCCGGTGGAGATCGCCGTTTCAGAAGCGGAACACGAGGGGCGGCGGCGTTTCATCATCCTGGTTCACGATGCCTCCGAGCGGCGTTATTCCGACGAAAACGTGCACCACATCTCCCTAAGCGTCTCCTCCTCGATCGAGGTGGAATACGTCCGCACACTGGTTCTGCAACTCTCCCAAGCGCTGCAAAATGACTACGCCTTCATTGCGGAAATCGGCGACGAACAGAATCCAACCGTCTGTTCCCTGACCCTGTCGGAACATGGCCGTTTGAGCAGCAAAAACAACTATAGCCTGGCAGGAACCGCCTTTGGAGAGGCGCTCCAAAACGGTTTCACCGCCATCGCGCAGGGCGTCCGGCAACAATACCCCGGCGACACTCTTTTGGGGACGCTAAAGGCGGAATCGTTCATCGCCACGCCTCTGGTGGATCACAAGGAGCGGACTATCGGCCTCATCGGCGTCATCCACTGCACGATGGCCACTCAAATCGGTGTCGCCCGGCAAACCTTGCAAATCTTTGCGGCCCGCGCTGCGGCTGAAATCGAGCGCAAGCAGGAAGTCGAAGGGCTGGCCTCGGAAAAAGACCGGCTCGCCGGGGACATGAACATCATCCGCGAGACGGCCGAGCGCGACCGCACGCGGTATGAGGACGAGATCGCCGCCGAGCAGGAACTTCTGGCCGTCACGCTGCGCTCCATCCGTGAAGGGTGCATCACCACAGACAACGACGGGCGGGTTGTCACACTCAATCCCGTCGCAGAAAACCTCACGGGGTGGACGCAGCAGGAAGCCGCCGACCGCCTTTTGAGCGAAGTCCTTCAGCTCACAAGCATTCGGGGCAATCGCCCTCTGGACGTCTCTCAACTCTCGAAAAGAGTGCGCGAGGGGGATTCCCAGTCCATCGTGGTGGCCCGTGACGGAACCCAGCGGCGCGTGGAAATGAGCAGCGCACCCATCCGCGCACGCCAGGACATGAATCTGGGCATTGTGCTCATCCTGCGGGATGTCACCGAAAAACAACTCCTGGAGGAGGAGCGCTACAAGGCGGAAAAACTCGAGTCCCTGAGCGTAGCCGCCGGGGGCATCGCGCATGATTTCAACAACCTGCTCACCGCCGTCATTGGCAACCTCACCCTCTCCCTCATGGGGGCGGAAGAGCACATGCGCGACCGCATCGAGTCCTCAAAAAACGCCGCAGTACGCGCGCAGGATCTTGCCCGCCAACTGCTCACCTTCGCCAAGGGAGGCGCCCCTGTAAAGCAGGTCTCCTCGGTGCGCCAGATCGTGCTCGATACCATTGATTTTTCACTCACCGGCACCAATATTCGCACCGCGCTCAACCTGCCCGAGGATCTCTGGCCGGGGGATGTCGATGCGGGCCAGATCAGCCAGGTCATCAGCAACCTGGCCGTCAACGCCATGCAAGCCATGGAGCACGGCGGCGCACTGCACGTCAGCGGCGAGAATCTGGTGTTCACCTCAGAAAACGTCCCGCCCACCCTGGAACCGGGCCGTTATGTGCGGATCACCGTCCGCGATGAAGGGCCGGGCATTCCCCAGGAAATCCAGAAGAAAATTTTCGACCCCTACTTCACCACCAAACCGACGGGCAGCGGACTGGGGCTGGCCACCTCCTACTCCATCGTCAAGAACCACAATGGTTACATCTGCGTGGAATCCCAGCCGGGCAATGGAGCCACTTTCCACATCTACCTCCCCGCTTCAGAAGGCGAGATTGAACCCGAGATCAAACGCACCGTTTCCCGGGGGGCGCAGCACGGAAAAATCCTGGTGATCGACGACGAAGAGGTCATTTGCGAATTGATCAACTACACCCTCTCCGCCCTGGGCTACACCGTCCTCGAAAGCCGCGATGGCAAAACCGCGATACAGCTTTACCAGGAGGCGTTCGACGCCGGACACCCCTTCGACCTCGTCATCATGGATCTCACCATCCCCGGCGGCATGGGCGGGCGGGGCGCCATGCAGGAACTCAAAAAAATCAACCCGCAAGTGAAGGCCATCGTCTCCAGCGGCTATACCCTGGATCCGGTCATGTGCCATTTCGAGGAATACGGCTTTTGCGGCTCCATCGCCAAGCCCTTCGACCTTGTCCACCTTGAGCAGGCAGTTCAAGAGGCGTTGTCGGTTTGAGGCGCGCTACTTTTCCGCCTCTTCGGTGGAGATAGCCCCCTCGCTCACCCCCGCGTCCGCTTCGTCGAGCGCTTGCTCAAAGGCCCGCCAGGCGAGCATGGCGCACTTGACGCGCTGCGGAAACTTGCGCACGCCGCCAAGCACATTCAGGTCGCCCAGTTCACGCGGGCCTGGCCCGCTTTCCGCTTCGGGAGAAGCGGCCACCTGGTCGTGAAAGAGGTGCATGAGGCGGCGGGCTTCCTTCCGCTCCTTGCCTTTCAGCTTGAGCGTCATCAGCGAGGCGGAGGTCATGCAAATGGTGCAGCCGTGGCCGGTGAACTTGATGTTCTCCACCTTCTCCGGGCTCAGTTGGACGTGCAAATCCAGCGTATCGCCGCACGACGGGTTGTCGCCATGCACATGCACCGTTCCCTCTCCCGCCAATTCCCCCAAGTTGCGGGGCCGGGTGGCATGGTCGGTGACGACGGCTTCGTAAAGCTCGCCCAACGGGAGCGAGAACGTGGCGCTGGCGTGGCGCTGGCCTTCGGCGAGGACTTCGACAAGGCGATCCACCTCCGCCTGCGTGTTGTAGAAATAAAAACTCGCGCGGGCGGAGGATTCCAGCCCGAGCTTGCGCATGAGCGGCTGCGTGCAATGGTGGCCGCCGCGCAGGGCAATGCCGGCTTGATCCGCCAGCGTCACCACGTCATGCGCATGGGCGTGCTCCATCACAAAGCTCACCAATCCGCCGCGGGCTGCACCCAGGGGCGGCCCGAGCACCCGCAGGCCGGGGATTTCGCCCAGCCGTTTCTGCGCGTATTGGGCAAGGGCGCAGTCGTGCTCGAAAATGGCTGCGCGCCCGATGGACTCGATGTAATCCACCGCCGCGCCGAGCGCGATGGCTCCGGCGATGTTCGGTGTCCCGGCCTCAAACCGGTAGGGAGCTGGCTTCCAGGTGCTCTTTTCGTAAGTCACCGTGAGGATCATCTCGCCGCCGCCGTGCCACGGGGGCATCGTGTCCAACACGGCTTTTTTGCCATACAACGCGCCGATCCCGGTGGGCCCGCACATTTTGTGGCCGGAGAGGACGAGAAAATCGCACCCGATCTCCTGCACATCCACCGGCATGTGGCCCGCGCTCTGGGCGGCGTCCACGAGCGTCGTCGCGCCCACTTTGCGGGCGGCGGCGCAGAGTGCCGCCGCCGGGTTGATGGTGCCCAGCGAGTTCGAGATGTGGACGAAGGAAAAGAGTTTCACTTCGGGCGTGAGAAATTCGTCCAGCCGCTCCAGCGCCAGTTCGTGCCGCTCATTGATGGGCAGGAAACGGAGCTTCGCGCCGGTGCGCTCGGCCAGCAGTTGCCACGGGACGAGGTTGCTGTGGTGCTCCATCTCGGTAAGCAGGATCACGTCCCCCTCGCGGATAAACTTGGCTCCCCACGTCTGCGCCACGAGGTTGATGCTCTCGGTGGCTCCGCGCGTGAAGATGATTTCCTCGTGGCTCGCGGCGTTGAGGTAGCGGGCGAGCTTCTCCCGCGCCGCCTCATACGCGTCGGTGGCCCGCATGCTCAAGGCGTGCATCCCGCGATGCACGTTGCTGTTGTCGCGCTCGTAGTAGTGGCGCAGCACGTCGAGCATGGCGCGCGGTTTCTGGCTCGTCGCGGCGTTGTCGAAATAGACGAGCGGCTGCCCGTTGACCTGCTGGTCGAGGATCGGGAAATCGGCGCGGATGCGTTCCCAGGAAATGTTCGGTTGGTTCATGGCGTAAGATAAGTTTCCAGCGAATCGGCTGCGGAGCCAAGCCCTTCTTTTTTGTGCTACGATTTTCTCCGTCTGTCCACCGGGCAGTCGCACCCGCCGCCGCACGCCTTCTTTTTGCGGAAAACAAAGAACGCCAGCGCAGAGAGAACAAGCGCGCCGACCAGCAGTTGATCAAGGATCGGGTTCATAAAATCATTCTAAATCCAACAGAATATCTCGCGAAATGAAATAGCTGAGGTTCATTGAAAGCCCAGGATGTGCCCGCCTTGGAAGACCACAAAAGAGCCCACCCAGGCAAGGACGGTGTAGAGGGCGACCATGAAGAGCGGCCAACTCCAGGAGTTGGTCTCCCGGCGCACCACCGCCAACGTGCTGATGCATTGCATGGCCAGCACGTAAAAGACCATCAGGCCCACGCAAACCAGCGGCGTGAACATGGGCGCGCCATCGGCGCGCCGTTCGGCCCGCATGGTGTCGCGCAGGCTCGTTGTCCCCTCTTTCATGTCGCCTTCGACGTTGTAGACAATCGCCATCGTCCCCACAAACACCTCGCGCGCGGCAAACGAGCTGATGAGCCCGATGCCGATCTTCCAATCGTAGCCGAGCGGGCGGATGGCCGGTTCCAATGCGCGGCCCATCTGCCCGGCAAAGCTCTGCGCAATCGCTTCGCCGCGTGTGGCGTCCGGGTTCGCCGGTTTGGGATACGTCGCCAACGCCCAAAGCAGCACCGAGAGCGCGAGAATGACCGTGCCCGCGCGCGTCGCAAAAAGGCTTGCGCGCTCCTTCATGCAAAGGGCCACGGAACGCAGCGACGGCTTGCGGTAGGGCGGCAGTTCCAGCAGCAGCATGGAGGTCTCGCTCTTGAGCAGCGTCTTCTTGAAAATCCACGCCAGCACAAACGCCATCACGATGCCCAGCAGGTAGAGCCCGAGCATCATCCCGGCCTTGGCCAACGCCGAAGTAGTCGGGAGCAGCACGGCAATCATGAGGGTGTAAACCGGGATGCGCGCCGAACAACTCATCAGCGGGGCGATGAGGATGGTGGCGATGCGATCCTGCCGGTTTTCCACCGTGCGCGCGGCCATGATTCCCGGGATCGCGCAAGCGAACGAACTGAGCAGCGGGATGAACGATTTGCCGTGGAGCCCCACGCTCGACATCACCCGGTCCATCAGGAACGCGGCGCGCGCCATGTAGCCACTATCCTCCAACAACCCGAGGAAGAAATAGAGGATCATGATTTGCGGCAAAAACATGAGCACGCCGCCCACGCCGGGAATCGCACCATCGACGATGAGGTCGCGCAGTTGGCTCTCCGGCAGTTGCCCCGCGAGCCAGCCCCCCAGCGCATGCACGCCGGAGTCGATCCAGCCCATCGGGATCTGCGCCAGCGTGAAGATGCTCAAAAACATCAGCGTCATGGCCCCAAGGAACACCACCCAGCCCCAAACGCGGTGGGTCAGGAAGTGATCCATCCGGTCGGACACCGACAGTCCGGGGCCCGCATCCGGCTTATGCACCGTCCGCTCGCAAACTTGGTTGATCCATTCGTAGCGGGCTTCCACCAAGGCAGAGAGCGGGTCGAGCCCGGCAGCGCGCAGGCGTTCCTGGGCGGCGAGCGTCGCCTGGACAATCTCCGCGTTGTGCTCGGCCAGATCGTCGAGCGTCTGGTCGTGCAACGTGAGCAAAAGCAGCGCCTCGGGAAACGCCACGGCGTTATCCACCGGCAGTTGCTCTGCCAGCGCGCGCACTTCGGCTTCAATCGCCTCCGGCATGGGCGGACGCTTTGCGGGCAGCGCGAGCGACTGGCGTGAAAGCGTCTGCTTCAGCTCCACTAATCCCCTCCCCTGCGTCGCGACGACCGGGATCACCGGCACGCCGAGTTCCTCCGCAAGCGCGGGGACGTCGATCCGAATCCCAACCCGCTCGGCCATGTCCACCATGTTGAGCGCGACGACCGTCGGCAGGTGCAGATCGAGAATTTGCGCCACGAGATAGAGATTGCGCTCCAGGTTCGAGGCGTCCACCACCACCACGACTGCATCGGGCTGCGGCGTGCCCGGTTCCCGCCCTAAGAGCACGTCGCGCGACACCGCTTCATCGGGCGCGCGGACTTGCAGACTGTAGCTGCCGGGCAAGTCGAGGAGGTTCATCGGCTCGCCGTGACTGCCATAAAAACGCCCTTCCTTGCGCTCCACCGTGACGCCAGGGTAGTTGCCCACCTTTTGGCGCAGGCCGGTCAACGCATTAAAAATCGTGCTCTTGCCGCAGTTCGGGTTCCCCGCGATGGCGACATGCCGGACGGATGGGGCGGACATGACAGCGCTCATATGCAAGCCACCCGGATACCCGCCGCCTCCCGTTTGCGCAGAGAGAGTCGGTAGCCGCGCACCTCGATTTCCACGGGATCGCCCAGCGGCGCAAAGCGAATAAGCTGGATTTGCGCCCCGGTCGTCAGCCCCATCTCCAAGAGGCGGGCGCGGCGATCAGGCGGAAGATCAAACCCGGTGATGCGGGCAATCTGGCGGGCGGCCAAGGCCACCAGCGAAACGCTGTTTTCAGGCAGAGCGGAAGCGGAACAACTCATGACGGCTACATGATATTGAGAATCAGTCTCAAAAGCAAGAAGTCTCTTGGAATTTTGTTGCGCAAAAACGGGTTTTTATCCCGAAGGCGTCACGGAGGCCCACCGGAAAGCTTTCTTTTTGCGTTGCCAGCGCCGCCAGCAGGCGGGGTCTGACAGGGCCTCGTCCAGCGCGGAGCCCAGTTCGTAGATGGTGGCGTCGAACCCGAGGTATTCATACACTGCGGCGTGCATGCCCATGGCTTCGGTCAGCTCATGGAACAACTCCGCGTGGTGTGCGCCGGGCAAGGTCAAATCCTCCGGGTGCGCATAGGTCGCCTCACAGGCGGCGAGATTCTGCGAATGGTGCCGCCGACAGGTGTGCGGGCGCACGGCATACACGCTGCACCAGCCGTCGCGGGAAAGCGGGCACGGCACATTGCGCGTGGCGTGTTCCATCACCGTCAGCCCCCTCACCAACTCCGCGTGCGCGGCCAGTCGCTCCCGCAAGGCCGCCAGTTCCGGCGGCGGGAGTTCCTTGCGCAAGGTGTCGGCGATCAGGAACACCTCCGGCGCATACGCATCCACCCGCAGCCAGCAACAGAGCGCGCACCCGGCCCGGCAGACCAGCCTGGCACCGGTTTGCTCCGCCCGCGTTGTGTTGAGTTGGTCATACGCGCCCAAAGCCTGCCGCAACGCCGCATGAAAATCCTCCGCCGACTGCGCGCGGGAAAGCGCTTCGGCAAGCTGGGTGATGGACGAGGTATTCACGAATGAAAGGAGAGAAGAGAATCTGGAACTCAGGAACTCAAGAATTTTCTTTTCCTGATTTCCTGAGTTCCTGATTGATCACCTCCTGATTCCTGATTCATTTTCCTGCATTCCATGTCTGCCCTCGCTGAAATCCTCCTCGACGAAATCGCCCGCAACGGCCCGATCCCCTTCCGGCGCTTCATGGAACGCGCGCTCTACGATCCCGCCCACGGCTACTACGCCAGCGGGCGGGCGGCCATTGGGCGGCACGGGGATTTCCTAACCAGCGTGAGCGTCGGCCCGTTGTTCGGACGGCTGCTGGCGGTTCAGTTTGAAGAAATGTGGGAGCGCCTGGAGCGGCCCGCCCGGTTTGCGATTGTGGAACAAGGGGCCAACACCGGCGACTTCGCCCACGACGTCTTGAGCGCGGCGCAAGCCCGTCCCGAGTTTTTCGCGGCGCTGCATTACGCCATCGTCGAGCCCTTCGCTGCCAACGCCGCACGGCAGCGCGAACGCCTGACCCCGTTCGTCGGAAAAGTGACCTGGCATGCCTCGCTCGAAGCCCTCCCGGCCTTCACCGGCGTCCATTTCTCCAACGAACTCCTGGACGCCCTGCCCGTGCACCGCGTGGTGTTCCGCAACGGCGCCTGGCGGGAGCAATACGTGGCGGCACAGGCGGACTCCGACAGCCTTTGCTGGAGCGACGGCCCGCTCTCCACCCCCGCGTTGTCGGCCCCGCTGGCGCATCTTCCGCAGATCGAGGGCTACGCGACCGAGATCAACCTGGAAGCGCCCGCGTGGCTGGAATCCGTGGCCCGGCCGCTCGAACGCGGCTACGTGCTCGTGGCCGACTACGGCCATGCGCGCACAGAGTATTACCTCCCCGAACGCACCGAAGGAACCCTCACCGGCTACCGGCAGCACCGCCGTTGCGAAAATCCCCTCGCCGATCCCGGCGAGCAGGATCTCACCGCCCACGTCGAATTCACCACGCTTGCGGAATGCGCGCAGCAAGCCGGAATGACCCTGGCGGGCTTCACCGACCAGCACCATTTCCTGGCAGCTTTGGGACGGCCCGTTTTCCCGGACATCACCGATCCCGCCCAGCTCACCCCGGAACGCAGCAAAGCAATGCGCGCCTTCGCCACACTCGTGCATCCAACATTGATGGGCCGCGGCTTCCAGTTCCTGGCCCTCGCAAAAAACGCGCCCGCGCAGTTGCTTGGCTACGCCCTTGCGGCAGATGCGGAAAAGGCGTTGAGGTAGATCTTGAAAACTGGTGGAGGTAAGGGGATTCGAACCCCTGGCCTCTTCATTGCGAACGAAGCGCTCTACCAACTGAGCTATACCCCCAATTTTTCCTGCCGCGCAGCCGCCGAAAAGCGGATTGTGGCAGGTCGGTTAACCTAACGCGAATTGCGCGCGTGGCAAGCGAAAAACGCGCGCGAAAGACCGTCCGCGCGGCTGTTTTCACTCGTCCTTTTTGCGCTGGCGCTTCTGGATTTTCGGGTGGCTGAGGTTATCCGTGCGCACGGTAATAGTGTAGGCACCGTTGTTGTCCACGGCTTCGACAATCAGTGTTTGGTCATCCTGCCATGTCATCGAAGTTACCCCCGGTCGCCAGAGATGGTGCCCGTCCCAATTGGCATCAAATGCTTCACCGATCGATTTCATGGGATCAAACTCGGTCGTCTTCCATTTCTTCTCACCCCACTGATCTTTGACGGAAAGTGTTACGAGCCAGAAGAACACATTGCCATTGTCCGGGGCGTTCATGATGGCACAACGATTGGAACTCCCATTCCAAACGGCCAGCGTGTACCGAGGGAATGTCACGAGAGAAAAGACGGGGTCGCCGCGTGGAACCGCAACAACTGCGATACTGCGCATCTCTATGAACTGTTCGCCTGGGTTGGTATCCACCCAAAACGCCACCATCATTTTGTCCGGTGAATAACAGGCTTCCGTAGGTGCAACCTTCGCCGGTGACCAGCCCGCAGCAAAAGCCATTTGCGATCCCAAAAAGCAAAACACGAGTATTGCAGCCCATTTGCGCATACGGAAAATAATCTCACACGAAGGCACGAAGCTCACGAACAAAAAAAACCCGGCCAAGTTGCCTTGGCCGGGTTTGTCGATCGCTTTGGGAAGCGCTCGGTTATTTGTTGCGGTCGCCGGGACGGTACTCTTCCTCCGCAGCCATGAAGGCTTGCTCGAGGCCGACGAGGTCTTCGCCGGGACGGATGCTGTCGAAGGCTTCCGTTTCCTTGCGCAGATCCTCTTCCGAGTAGCTGGCGGCTTTGACGGAGAGGCCGATGCGACGTTCGGTCTTGTCGACCTTGATGACGCGGGCTTCAACTTCCTGGCCGACCTTGAGGACGTCCTTGACTTTCTCCACGCGGTCTTCGCTGAGCTGCGAGATGTGCACGAGGCCGTCGATGTCGTCGGCAAGCTGCACAAACGCGCCAAAGCTGGCGAGCTTGGTGACTTTGCCGGTGACGAGGTCGCCGATCTTGTAGCGCGTGTCGATGACTTTCCACGGGTCTTCGTCGAGCTGCTTGACGCCGAGGCTGATGCGCTGGGCGTTCTTGTCGATGTCGATGACCACGGCTTCGATCTCGTCGCCCTTCTTGAGCATTTCGCTCGGGTGGTTGATCTTGCGGGTCCAGCTCATGTCGGAGACGTGGATCATGCCGTCGATGCCTTCTTCGAGTTCGACGAAGGCGCCGTAGGCGGTCATGTTGCGCACAACACCCTTGACCTGTTTGCCAATCGGGTATTTGTGTTCGATCTCGTCCCAAGGATTCGGTTCGAGCTGACGCACGCCGAGGCTGATCTTCTGCTCTTCCTTGTTGACGCCAAGCACGACGGCTTCGACTTCCTGACCGATGGTGAGGACGTCGGAAGGACGCGTGATGCGCTTGGTCCAGGAGAGTTCGGAGACGTGGATGAGGCCTTCGACGCCTTCTTCGATCTCCACGAACGCGCCGTAGGGAACGAGGTTGGTGATTTTGCCTTTGACCTTGGTGCCGATGGGGAAGCGGCCTTCGGTCTCTTCCCACGGGTTCTTCTGGGTCTGCTTGAGGCCGAGGGAGACGCGCTCCTTCTCCTTGTTGATGTCGAGCACGACGACTTCGATCTCCTGGCCAACCTTGAGCAGTTCGTTCGGGTGCGTGAGGCGGCCCCAGCTCATGTCGGTGATGTGGAGCAGACCGTCCATGCCGTCGAGGTCGATGAACGCGCCGAAGTCCGTGAGGTTCTTGACGGTGCCGCGCACGGTGCCGCCGATCTTGACGGTTTCCATGAACGCAGCGCGCTTGTCGCTACGTTCCTGTTCGATGAGTTCGCGGCGGCTCAGGACGACGTTCTTGCGGTCGTCGTTGATCTTGACGATCTTGAAATCGTAGGTATTGCCGACAAATTGTTGGAGATCCTTGGGCGGGATGATGTCGATCTGCGAGCCGGGAAGGAACGCTTCGACGCCGATGTTGACGGTGAGCCCGCCTTTGACGACGGCCTTGACCTTGCCCTTGATGAGCCCGCCACCCTGGAACACCTTGACGATTTTTTCCCAGTTCTGTTTGTAGGCGGCCTTTTCCTTGGAGAGGATGACCATGCCTTCGTCGTTCTCAAGACGAACGAGGAGCACTTCCACTTCGTCGCCGACCTGGAGGTCTTCCATGTCGTCGAATTCGCCGATGGGGATAACGCCTTCGCTCTTGTAGCCGATGTCTACGAGCACTTCACGGGGGCGGATTTCGAGGACGCGTCCCTTGACGATGCTGCCCTCTTTGTAGTCGCGAAAGCTCTTCGCGAGCAGTTCTTGCATCTGATTCATTGCAGTAATTCTAACTCAAGCCACGGTTGCCACATTGTTTCTTGCCCGGGCACGCCACTACGACGCGCCTATAACGGGAAAAGAGGGGATACGCTAGCCGCTTTTCAGAGAAAGGCAAGCGGGAAGGACGGGAAACAACACTATCAGACGCATAAGACCGATAGGACAGCATCGCTTACTCTTCCACCCGTGAGTGGACTTCCCCGTCCGCCACCTGCGTGCGCAGAGGGGTTCCCGGGGGCGCTTGCGCCACGGTGCGGACGATCTCGCCCGCCGCCGTCCGTGTGATGCTGTAACCGCGCGCGAGTGTGGATTGCGGCCCGAGCACGCGCAACAGGTTACCCGCCTGCTCCAGCCGCCCGCGCAGGGCGTCGAGCGCTTGATCCCCTCCCCGCAGCAGCCGTTCCCGCAGCCCGCCGAGTTCCTGCCGCCGCATCCGCACCACTTGATCCGGGCGGTGCTCCCGCAGGCTGGAGCGCGCGGCTTCCAGCCGGCGGCGCTGCTCCGCCAGGTGATCCGCCACCAACCGCGTGAGCTGTTCGGCGGTGTCGTCGATCTGCTGTGCCAGTTCCCGCACGCGGGCTTGCGGCTCGCGAAAGAGAGGGCTGCGTTGGAGATGGGCCAGCCGGGTTTCTCCCTCGCGCACGGCCTCGCGTGTGCAACGCTCCATGGCCGCCCGAAGCTGCTCAAAGCGCCGGGCAAGGGCGACGGAATCCGGCGCGACGAGTTCCGCTGCCGCGCTCGGCGTGGGAGCGCGCAGATCGGCCACGAAGTCGGCGATGGTGAAGTCGATCTCATGCCCCACGGCGGAAACAACGGGCACCTCCGAGGCGAAGATCGCCCGCGCCACCCGCTCGTCGTTGAACTCCCATAAATCCTCGGTGCTGCCGCCGCCTCGCGCGACGATGATCACATCCACCGGGGGGAGCGCGCCGCTGTTAAACTCCTCAATGGCTGCCGCGATTTCCGCCCCCGCTCCGGCTCCCTGGACGCGCACGGGGTTGATCAAAATTTGGATCCACGGCGCGCGCCGGTGCAGGATGTTGAGCATGTCGGCGATGGCCGCGCCAGTGGGGGAGGTGACCATGCCGATAGCCTTGGGAAACCGGGGAATGGGCCGTTTGCGGGCGGCGTCGAAGAGTCCCTCGGCAGCGAGCTTGCGCTTGAGCGCCTCGAACTTCGCGGCGAGCAGCCCGGCTCCCGCCGACTGCACGAGCTGGACGTTGAGCTGGTATTGGCCGCGCGCTTCATACACCGTCAGCATGCCGCGCACGTGGACAAGCATCCCTTCGGCAAGCGGAACCGTGGTATGGCGCAGGCCGGGCCGGTAAAACAGGACGCAGGGAAGCTGGCAGCGGTCGTCCTTGAGGGTGAAATACTGGTGTCCCGAGGCCTGTTTGCGCAGGTTGCTGACCTCCCCCTCCACCCAGACTTCGCCGATGGCTCCCTCGACCAGTTCGCGCACCGTCCGCGTCAACTCCGTGACGGAGAGGATATGCGGCGCGTTGGGC
>SESB01000474.1_pt1 | contig 29033 bp, 61 predicted proteins | sample 3171441 | NCBI WGS metagenome assembly SESB01 (sample SAMN06051867, study PRJNA518727) | freshwater metagenome | biome: subpolar coniferous forest; feature: holomictic lake; material: water; isolation source: holomictic Lake 227, 6 m depth | place: Canada: near Kenora, Ontario | collected... | reverse complement strand
CGGAATAATTAGAAGACATAGCATATACCTGAACGGAAAACTAGATGGAACAATAACAGATTATTATTCCAATGGACAAATTGCTTCATTAGAGTTATATAAAAATGAAAGAACTCATGGCCCACAAAAAACATTCTACCCAAACGGACAACTATCCACAGAAATTAAATACATACAAGGTAAAAGAAATGGTGTAATGAAACAATATACCGAAGATGGTGAACTAATGCAATGGAGAACTTATAAAGATGGTGTCCTAGTTAACTCCAAACAATTAATCTAAACAAATACGAATAATGAATGATAAAACATATAATAAAACGTTACCCAAACTATAACCTAAAATCATATAAAGAATATATTGATAATGTATTAACCCAAACTGAATATTACAATGAACAAGGAAATCTATATAAAATAAAAGGCATAGATGAAACTAATCAAAATTATACTTATGAAGAAAAATATAAGAATGGACAACTACACGGAATAAGAAAAGAATGGACCAACGAAAAAATATTATTTAAATCTACAAAATATAAAAATGGAATGCTACATGGAACACATAAACTATTCTATCCTAGTAGCGGTAATATATGTCGTGAAATACATTATAAAAATAATAACATACACGGAACATCTAAAGAATGGTATCCTAACGGAATCTTGAGAGAAATTTATATACATAAAAATAATAAAATAATAAAAAAAACTACATACGATTTATTAGGTAACATAATAGAATCTAAAAACTATACAATAAAATTTTAAATGATAAATTAACAACAATGTGTTGCAAACCAGACTTGTATGTACACAATTGTGTACATCTCCATCGGTATATCTTATTACGCATATAAAGCTTATTTAAGACATCATTTTTATATAACCTTGTAGGACATATATTTACATATTATGTGTTCTTAAATGTACCCAGATTAGCACGTAGTGTTTTTTTTGACGTTTTTTGATAAAAATGGTAAGAAGTGGTAAAATGTGGGAAAATTGAGTAAAAACGTGTACCTTAAATTGGGAACGACATATTGACATGATATCTGCCACGTATTTTAACCAATATCTTTTATGCTTCCCACGTTCTCTCGACATTTTTTCGCCAGAAATTTTTGACGCATGACATATAGGCATACCTCTCCCATCTTCATATAAACCTGTATGAAATACCGTTCATATAAAACACTATCATATCACACCCTATATACCACACATATATACACAATTGTGTACATCGTCTTGGGAGGATGGGTCCGCTGGCGGCATATGATAATATATGGGCCATGGGAATTCTGGATGGTACCAGATACGAATAACTGAGCTCAAGCAGATGCTGCAGTTAAAAATAAGATAAGATTCATTTACATCTTCGATGGTTTTTAACACATAGGCTGTAAAATTAAAGATTAAAAATTAGATATCCTATTATATAAGATTCATAATGCATGATATATCATTCAGTAACCATCTAAATATCATTTAATGAATGATATATCATGCAGGGGTTTATGATGTATATATAAGACATAGGAATCCTGCATTCCCGATATTAATATATGGGACAAAAAAAACAGCCGTATAAATCTGATATAAAACTATATTAGATACTGGCTGTTCTGTATGTGGATTTCTATGCGGTATAATACAGCAAGAAATATAGATTGCAAATATAAGAAATTGTTTTTAATATATGCAAGTAAAAAAAATATAAAAAAAAATGTTAAATAATTTTTTTATTCGCTTTTACTTTATATCTTTGTACCGAATTTAAAAACATATTCATTATGAGCAAACAAATTTTATTAAGTACAAAAAATTCTAAAACTATTAAAGGTGCAAAGTTAGGTTATAAAACTTACATTATGTATCTTGCACCTTACAATCAAAATAGCAAAGGTATTAACGTATGTAGTCACGCCAGTATTGGTTGTGCCGAAGCGTGTTTATTCCGTAGTGGTTTTGGTGGTATGTACAAAGGAGTTGAAGCAGGTCGAGTTAAGAAAACGGAGTATTTTTTATCTAATCGAAATGAGTTTATGTTTCAATTAAGAAAAGAAATTGAAACTGCAATACGTTTAAATGTAGATAAAGCAATTCCAGTTTTCAGATTAAATGGTACAAGTGATTTACCATTTGAGAAGTATCGTATATTTGAAGATAATAAAAATATCTTTGAGTTGTTTCCCGATGTACAATTTTATGATTATACAAAAAATCATATTAGATTTATGAAGGAGTTACCTAAAAATTATCATTTGACTTTTTCACGTTCTGAAACCAATAATGATAAAGCTTTTGAGTTATTAAGAAAAGGTTTTAATGTTGCTATGGTATTTGATAAAACGCCAGAAACTTATAAGGGTTTTGAAGTTATCAATGGTGATAAGGACGATTTAAGGTTTTTGGATAAGCAAAATGTTATTGTAGGTTTAAAGTACAAAAACATTACAGGTGCAGGAGCAGACAATTCACTTGCCTTTAAAAGTGGTTTTGCTTTTAGAGTAAAAGATGAAATGGTTGCTATTTAGACTAATTATAAATAAGCGTAGGGTAGTAAAATATCCTACGTTTTATTTTGTAGTGAATAAATAAAGTATTAAATTTGTATATTATTAATTAAAAACAATTAGAAATTATGGGTAGGTATTATTCAGGAGACATTGAAGGTAAATTTTGGTTTGCAGTACAAAGTAGTGTTGCTGCCGATAGATTTGGGGTTAGTCATAACGAACCAAACTATGTGGAGTATTATTACGAAGAAGAAGACTTAGAAGGTGTTGAAGAAGAAATTAAAAACATTGAAGAAGCGTTGGGTGATAAACTTCAAGTGATTGATGACTTTTTTGCGAAACACGATAGTTACAATGACACGATGCTAACTGATGCTGGAATTAGCCGAGAAGAATTAAGCGAATATGCTGATTTAGGTTTGGGTAGAAAAATCCGAGATTGTATCAAAGAAAATGGTTATTGTTCTTTTACAGCAGAATTGTAATTAAAAATTAAAAATCCTATATAAAACTATATAGGATTTTTTTTGATATATGTAAAATTTGAGTATAAGGTAGGTCGGAGTCTACTCTCTCAATACTTGCGTACCGACTTGTAACTCTTTGACAGGACAAATGTAGTGAATAAATTTATATGCACCAAATTTTATTTCAATTATTTTTTAATTTAGAATGATTATAAATTAAAAATGCCTACTATAGTATGTTGTGGTGAATAAATAAATGTATTATCTTTGTATGGAATTTTAAAACTTATATTATGGATTATTTAGATTATTACGAAGTGTACGATGATGTAACCAATAAGACTTTATTGATTAGAGCGTACAATGATGAACAAGCTATTGGGATATCGGAAACGATTGATTTCAATGATTATGAGAATGGTGAAAAAGTTGATGTATTAGATGACGAACCTAAATTTATGTGTAATAGTTGTCATGAGCATTTTAATCGAGATGAAATGGATTTTGATGTAGATGATGACCAGGACTTATGCAAAAATTGTAATTATCAATCCTACAATGACGCACCTTACGGACAGGATTAAAAAATAATTTAAAAATAAAGTGAATAATATTTGCAAGTTAAATTTATTCACTTTATATTTGTACCGAATTTAAAAACATATTAATTATGAGCAATTTTAAAAGTGTTGAAGAAGCAAAAGCTTACTTAACGGAACAAGGTTATTACACAGGCAATTTATGGTGTGTAGAAGATGTACAAGCTAATTATGATTGTACGGAAGAAGAAGCCCAAGAAGTATTGGACGGTGCATTAAACAATGAAGCTACAATGGAGCAGATTTGGTATGCTATTAATTATCACGCACAAGAAAATGGATTGAATAGAAAAGAAACATTTTCAATTGGTGAGAGTGTTGAAGTACCCGACCCGAATGATAGTGATATTCATAACCATAGTTTTGTTGGTGTGATTGTAGGTTTTCGTGATAGTGGCAATGCAGTTGTTGAGGACGGAGACGGTGATTGTTTTGAGATTGAAATAGAACGTTTAAAACTAATATAAAACGGTATGGGAAATTTAAGTGGTAATGTTACTTTAGCAATGGCTAGAGTAAGCAAAGGTATGATTGATAGATATTCATTAAAACCATTATTCAACATTGATAATGACTTTACTGAAAATGTTGAATACTTTAGAGATGACACATTGGAATTAGGTTTCAATAATGAAGCTGATAGAGTATCCAAAGAAATTTGGGATAACCATAAAGACGATGACAGGAATGATGAGGTTGTTGTTTTGAATAGAATGGTTCGTGATGTTTTTGATGTACCGAATTTCATAGGACAGTCAAGTGATTATGGCAATTATGAATTTGAAATCATTGAATTTGATTTTGAGTATTTGGTTGTTATTGCAGTAATTGTTTAATCTTTATATAAAACGATATGAATTATAATCAATATTTATTTTCTTGTCTATTAAAAATATATGACAAAGAGTTTGAGCAAATGGAATACGATTTGCAATATGAAAGAATTGCACAGCGTTATTTAGGATTTACACAAAGTAAATTTGATGTGGATACCAAAAGTGAATATGATTGTATCATTGATTATTTGGAGGACAAATATATCAAATATTTTGATGTGCATGTATTTTATTCTCGTACTGACGGATTTAGTGTACCTATTAAAATCAACACAAGTGAAGTTGATACTGATGACGATGCGGTTATTGAATATGCAATTTCAATTGGTAGGTTAGATAGAGCCGATGCTGACCATGTTAATTATGTTGAAGAAGTTGAATTGCATGATTATGTTGGTATGAATGGTTTAACATTAGATAAACAGTATGGGTAGTATCAAGGAAAATAGATGGGATTGTACCGAGTGTGGTACGAACCAAGCGAGAAACGACATGTGGTTTGAAGGAGACATTTGCGGTGAGTGTAATCAACAGGAGTTGAATACCAAAAAGAAGGATTTGATTGAAGAGAAACTAATCGATATGTTTGACAGGATTGGGATACAAACACCCAGCAACCTAGAGGACATTACTCAATATTGTTTTGAGTATTTGGTTATTGATGAGAATTATAATGTATTAAGTGATTTGGATTTGCAGGTTGCATTTGCATTTAAGCTTTGGATTGAAGAACACATATAAAACAATATGAAACAGGATAAAAGAGTTAAGCTTACAGCTGAACAAAAAGCGGAGATACTGGTAACACCATTAAAACCAGGACGATTCAACGGCATGACAGAAATTGCTAGAAAATACGGTGTTAACAAACGTACTATACAATTTTTGTTTGCACCTGATAAACTGGTAAAAAACAGGGAGTTAGGAACAATTAGAAGAAAAAGTAAAAATAATTCATAAATTACTTGCAGGATAAATTTATTCGCTTTACATTTGTACCGAATTTAAAAACTTAATTATTATGAAAAAGAAATTATTTTACGTTGTAGATTTAGAACTACAAAACGCTGACGGAGAAATTCTCGAAACGACAGGTAACAAAGATGTACGAGTTTACGACATGGTAGATAATGTACCTACAAAGTTTTGTCATTTGGAAATTGGTATTACTGATAATTCCGAAGAAGCAATCCAAGAGTACCTTGACGACAATGGACATGGAGACGAAACATTTGAACTAATAGAATTATAAATTATGATAGTAAATTATTTGTTGACTAAAAAAGATTATCGTGGTGAAGCTATTGCAGTTATCAAAGATATTGATACTGACAAGTTAAATGAAAATTTTTATCCCGAACTTGTAAACAAAGTAGGACAAGCAATCGAAGATGAATTTTGTTATGAAGAAAGGGTTAAAGTTATTCACAATGAAAAAACACTTAAAAGTGTTATATTCCCTTATGAAAATAACAACAGCTTATTTTATATGGATTTTAAATGTACCGATGAAGACGGTGATGAAGAAATCCGTGAAATGGTATTGGAACAAATTGCAATTTATTAAATTATGACAAAAACAAATTTAGTCGTTTTAAGAGGCGATAAGGAATTAGAATTTGAAACTGATACATTGTATCCAAATACATATTATCGTTCAATACAGGCATCGGAAAATGATGTTAATGAATATATTGTATATGGTATTAAGTTTGACCAAGAAGGGTTTGATAAGAACTTTGAATATGCGTATGATAAAGTCATGCGTGATTGGGAGAACATTGGTTTGATTAAGAAGGGTAAATTGATTAGCAAGAAAGCTTTTAATGAATTGGCTAGTGTTCACCTATACGGTAAACAAACAAACAATTTGCGTATTATCTTTTTTGGTGGTGGTGAAAGTGGTAGATATGGATTTTATCCAAAATACAGGGAAAACCAAGCAAAACAATTACTGGCAATATATCAATGGTGTATCAATGTGATTGAAGGTGATATGACTTATTTTGATTTTCAGTATATCCAATTTGGCAAGTATGGTATTCCAATTTATTATGGTAATTTAAGAAACAATTAAACCTTAACAAAACTTTAACATTTGTTTATTTGGTGGATTGAATTATTCGCTTTACATTTGCATAGAATTTAAAACCAATTATTATGAAAAGAACTAAAGTAAGATTTCATTTAGGACGAGGTAAAAACTATATGAAATGGAGAATACAATATCCCAATGGTGATATAATGTATATCGCACCCGATGAGTGTCAATTACAATTGATAGGTTGTCAAGCCAAGAGTGGCAAAAAGACTGCCCAAAAGATATTTGAGGGTGGTGAGAAAGTTGTATGTGCATGGATACTTTGTGAAGAAGTAAGGTTGAGGGGTTTTATGTATGATGTGAATGATGCACCATTAAAGTACAATCCAAGAGTAACTCCTAACTGGGATTATTTGGGTAACAATGTTGATAATTATCATTTTGGTTTTGTGTATTCGGTAGGTAATAAACTTTATATAAAATAATATGAATATTCTAATAGATAAAATAGCGGACAATAAGATTGATTCATTTTGGTATCATGGTGATACAATTGCTGAAATTGAATTACCTAACGGACATAAGCTTATTGCTGAAACAAGAGGTGCAATTGAAATGCGTTTTGAAGAGAACGGTACAAAATTCGTTGGTGATAATGCAGTAACCGAAGCAATCAATTTGGGTTGGACAGATGTTGAATTGTGGAAATTGTTTTGTGAGGATTTATGTTTCTTTAGCAATTGGTTTGTTGTAGTTGAAATAGATGAGCATGGTGAATTGATTAGTGATGATTTAGCAGTAGCAAGTGATTACGATGAAGCAATTGAGATGTTGCAGGAGGTTTACGATGAAATAGATAATTTGTAAAAACTTTAACATATAAAGATTTGGTGAATTAAATTATTCACCTTATCTTTGTATAAAATTTAAAACCAATAATTATGGCAACAGTATCTTATACCAAAGAGAATATGGAACGTGTTACATTAACGTTCAATACATATCGAGAAGTAAAAAGTAAAATGAAAGCTTTTATGAATGATAGCTTTGATGAGAATGTTTGGGTGTATCGAAAACGAAGAGGTGAGTGGGGAGAATGGTGGGAACACTGGGCAAGAATAGGAACTAAATGTGAAATCTATAAACAAGGGTGGCAATGAGAAAACCAAAATTTTATCAAGCAGTATTAGTAGAAGTTAAGGGTAACGTATTAGACCATGTGTACCCACATTTGAAAGGTAAGAACCAATTAACCATGACAGAACGCATGGGTAGTGAAGAAGCCAAGTGTGGTGAGTGTAGCAATAACGAATGGATATTGTTAGCAGGTGATAGTTGTGCGGTAAGAGAGGGTGGAAAACCTTATATGGAGTGTATGAATTGTGGAACAATAACGCATTTATAAAATGGAAAAAAACTATTGGTATGAAGTTTTTACTTCACATGATGTACATGGTACAGAAACAATTGCAACATTTGATACACTTTCAGAAGCTGAACAATATGTTGCTGACAATCCCGAACAGGATTTGCTGATTGACAAATGGACAATAACAGAATATGGTGAAAATCTTAAAGTAATAATATAAAACTATATGGAAAAGCAAGAAGTAATTAAAAGAATACAAGATGTACTTGTAAACTGGGGTGAGTTTGGTATTTATGAAGTTGACAGATTGGATTGTAGTCCGTGTGTTGCTTCGCATGGAAATCTAGTTGATTTGGCAGAACACTTCAACAATACAGGAGTTACAGTTGAAGTATATAATCCGAGCAGTCATAGTAGCGACCCTATTGATACCTACGATATGGATTATGAGGATTTGGATATTGATGTATTGGAGGAAATTCTAATGATAGCTGAACGTTATGATGTACAGCAACAGGATTTATTTGATAGTTGTAGAGACGAAAACTTTTAATATAAAACTATATGGGAGCAGAAGAACTATTGATATTTCGTATCCAAAACGAAATAAGAAGCTTAAAGCTTAAAACCAAAACGTTAGAACAGGTTTCAATCCGTGAAAGACTGGTTCGATTAAAGAAGACCAATCCTAACATGGCAGATGATTTGGAGAACCAATATATGCAGGTATTGAATAGAAGAAACGATGACCAGTTTCTTACTGCAAAACAACCATTAAAAAGAAAATGGTAAAATAATTGATAAAATGTTTGGTGGATTAAAATATTCGCCTTACATTTGTCAAGAATTTAAAAAACAATTATTATGAGCAAGTATTTTAGCATTGACGGATATTTCAAAGATGACAAGTCCGAGTTTAATGGTTTCATTATAAAAGAATATGATGATGCCGAAGAAGATGAGGACAGAGATTTGCAAATCTTTTATTATGGTTTGAGTGAGAATGAAATTCAACACTCGATAGCAACAGGTGGTAATGATATGTTAGAGTTTGTTATTACTTCTTATGAAGAAACTGAATTGGGTGGAACTTTTAATCGATTGAACTAATGGGTGCAAGAAAATTTTATAAAGATGTTACGGAGAAAATGAAAATGTTACAAATTAGTAGCAATGCAATTTCACAACCAATACTTGATGCAATGCAACCTTACATAGCTTTTCAAGATGTTGATAGCAGTTTAGGTGATGTGATTTATTCGGGGTTGGTATTTGATGAAATTACTGATACCGTTTCTAATGAAATGAGTGATGAACACGCACAACCAAGTATTCCATTGAAATATATTAGTGAGTTGAGAAACTTGAATGCACTGGGTAAAAAATACGAATACATAATGGTAATCGACAATAAGAAATTATAATTGGTTTGTAATGATTGGTTGCTTAATTCACAACCTTTGTAAGGGATATATGTACACAATTGTGTACATATCCCTCGCATAAACCGATTAATAAAACTTTATACAAAACTATATGAAAAAATTATTTGATAATTTAAAAAACCTGATGAACAGGTATGATTTATACCAAGCTTTTGCATCGGTTGGTGATGCATTAAATGAACTGGAAACAGCAGTCAATTCTGAAACTCGTGTGTACGTTATTGATACCGAAGATGAACGTATGGACGATGTTTACTGGGAAGAATTAACTGACGAAGAATTTATGTTTGAAGCAGAGGAACAGGGCAGGGTTTATACACTGGACGGATTTGCCAAAGCTTTTAACTTTGAAGAGATTAATTCTTCAACAGATGCAATCAGATTTATTCAAGTCCCAGTTTATGTATAGGGATTTGCAAAGGTGAATTTAAAATAATTAATATGCAACAAAAAAAGTTGCATATTTTTTTTGTTATTAAAATTATTCGCTTTATCTTTGTACCGAATTTAAAACTATATATTATGAAATTTGAATTAAAAAACATTAAGTTTTATGAAAGTATGTCGGAAGAAACAAATTGTTTTCAAGCTGACTTATTTATCAATGGCAAAAAAATTGCAAGAGTTAAAAATGATGGTCGTGGTGGTTGCACCGATTATCACGTAATTGATTTTAAATTACAGAACGTTTTGCGTGTAGCAGAACTTTATTGTTTATCATTACCAAAAGAAAAGATTGAGGGAATGATGAGTGATTTTGAATTTCAACCAACACTTGAAAGCAGAATTGATGATTTGTTTGAGCAATGGTTAAAAGCAAAAGGCAACAAAAAATTTGTCAAAGATATGGAAAAAGGTTTAATGTATGGGAATAAATATTCTTATACTATTATAACTTGGAATTTACCATTTAAAACAATGTTAAGTATGCAACAAGGTAGAGAAATTATAAGAAAGAAAATTCTTCAATTAAGAGTTGAAAAAGAAACTATACTTAATACAAATATCCCTGCTGAATTATTTAACTAAATTTTAACATATAAAGATTTGGTGGATTGATTTATTCACCTTATCTTTGTATCGAATTTAAAACTAATTATTATGAAAGAATTTGAAATTACTTCGGGTAAAATTGTATGTAGCGACCCTTGTTATACTACTGATGTATGGTGTATGGGTGTCGTTGACAATGTAGTAAATGGCACTTGGGTTGCTATTGCTGACAAAAAAAATGTTAGTATGTGGGGAGAACGTATTTGTAGTTTATTTATTGGAAATAAAAAACATTTGGAAATCAATCCAAAATTAACTGATTATGTTTTTACTGATAAACCATTGAATTTTACAGGTGGTGTTGATAGTGGGCAATTTGGTTTCTTTGATTTTGAAGATTATCGTAATGATGATAACGCTAAAGATTTAAAGAAGTATGATTTTGGTGCAGAATACGACAAAGAAGAAGGCGACACTTGGTATCGTGCTTGTAGTGATTTAACGCTTGGCGATGAAAGTTGGGGTGTATTGCCTAAAGGAGTTGTTTCTTCAAGTGGTATTGGCGATGGCTCTTATGACGTATTTGGTTACAAAGATGCTTATGGTAAATACGTTGCGTTTGCAGTTGTTTTTATCTATGATGATGAAGATGAAGATGAAGATGATGAAGAACAATGTGAAGATTGTGGCGAAACATTTCACGAATGCAGTTGTTAAATAAATGTTAAAGATTTGGCGAATTAAAATATTCGCCTTATCTTTGTACTCTAAATAAAATGATATGGATAGTCAATTAGAATTACAATTAGAAGTTGTTGCCAAAAGTGGTATCAATATAGTTACTTGTGGTAATTGTGGTAGTACGCTATTACATAGAATAGAAGTTGAAGAAATCAAGTGTCCCGATTGTGGATATGAAGATGAACTTTGTTATTTTCCCGATTTGAATTATTAACCTTATATAAAACAATATGGCAAAAGTTTATTCATTACCAAAAGAATTTAAAGCACCCGATTTTAATTGGGAAGATATTGAGCAATACGAAAAAGATTGTTTTGACCTAACTGAAAAGTTGAGAGAGTTTTGTATGAAACGAAACAACCAAAAAAATGTTGGTGCTGTTATAAAATTTCAAGTTGCTGACGGATATGCAGAATATATGGTTGCTTCAACAAAACCAGTTGAACTGATACATTTACCATTTTGGGATTGTTACCAAAGTGAAACTGCAAGTCTTATGACTGCAAAAGCAATTCAAGATAAGATTGACCAAAAAATTATGTTGGATAAATTGTTTGCACCTAAAAGTTAATATAAAACTATATGTACAATTGTTATAACGAAGCGGTTAGATATTTGCAAGGCAAGTATGGAACACAACCTACGAAAACAGGTATGAGTTTTACAGGTGGTAATTGGATTGGAGCAACCAAAACCAAACATACCAACACAAGCAAAACGGTTGATACACACAAAACGCCTACAACTATAACGCCCAATGGCGAAGTTATTGATAGAACAAGTGATGATGATAAACATATTAAATGTTTATTAGGGCAATACTATTATGGTATTGATGCACAAAGAGAATTGTACTTCAAGTTAGTCTATATGGGAATAATGGAGGATAAAGAAAATAGATGTTAAAGTTTTGTTAATGGAATTGTATATATCAATTTATTCACTATCTTTGTACAGAATTTAAAACTAAAAGTTATGGCAACAAAAACATTTAAGATTGGAGAGTATTGTCGTGGTGGTGTTATTACCATTGAAACAACCAAAACGCAAGTTAAGGTTATTGCAAAAGAGTGGGATTACTCAAAAGGTAGTAGCAAAGGTAGCGACCAAAGCAACGCTAAAGAGTGGAATAGACTTGAAGTAAATTTAGCAAGTAGCGATGCTGAAAGCAAAGTTAATTGGTTTCTTTTTGACTTGACTACAAGTTATTATACCGATGTAATACTTGATTGGATTAAAACTAAAGTAACGTTTAACGATAATAATTGGTAGTATGTTTTATATAGATACAAAATTAACCATTTGGGATAGAATGGTATTTGAAAGCGAAGAACAAATGTTACAAGCGAAAGCGATGTTAGAAAGTGGAGAACTTAAAACAGGACTTGATGTTAGCGACCATTTTGAATTGAGTGCTGAACTTATGTTAGATACGCAAGAAGAAATGGACGTTGAAGAAAACAACGGTATATGTACCCTTGAAATATTCAATGAAGAGGGAGATACAGTATGGCACAATGGTACTGATGAACATTATTTTTACGATGAAGAAAAATAATTAAAAAAAGATAAACTTTTGTTTGGTATATTGAAATAAAAGTTTATCTTTGCATAGAATTTAAAACAAACTAATTATGGTACAAGAAACATTAACAACGGCAGAACAAAATTTGATTAACGATTTGGATTGGAATAGAAATTCAGACAAACTTATATCAATTAGCAACCCTTACTCTGGAGAGAGTTGTATGTTAGATGAAAGAGGTGTAGCGTTACACGATTTTATCAAAGGTGCAGAAGATATGGGAGAACTCAAATGGTTTAATTTGGCATTACCTTTATTTGCAAAATTGTATCCGAGTGAATATTATACATTATTAGATTAAAAATAATTGCAAAAAGATTTGGTAGTTTGAAAACTTATCGTATCTTTGCATTATAAATAACAAGAAGTACGACCAAAAGGGGAAGTCGTTTAATTTATTCCCGTCTTGCAAATGTATGGTTCGACCATGCCAGTAAAAGCACTATATATTTTTAAGGAGTCGTTATTTTAAAAGTTTTAGGTGTAGTGAGCAATGATAATCAAGACTTCAAGTTATTTAAAAATAATTGATACCAATAGGAGTTGGTTTAAATGCGGACAAGATGTTAATTACATCACACTAACGCCACGCAGTCAATTTTTTTTAATATAATGTAAGTCAGTCAATCGGTAGACATATAATTATAATTGTTGACCTTAATTTAAAAACCTGTAAGGGTGTGCCACAGTAAGTAATTACGAACCAACAAAAATAAATACCGAGGTTTGGTGGTATTGGGACTAACTATAAACTTACTTAACTCAAGCGTTAAGATTAAGATGTTAGATTATAATTATGATTTGCATAAAATACAATGTACACATTTGTGTACACACATGGTTTCTTTAGTTCAGTTGGTTAGAACGCTACTTTGTGGTGGTAGATGTCATCGGTTCGAGTCCGATATGAAACCCAAGTTTTTTACAAGCTCAAAGAAGCACTTATCTTTGGATAAAGACGGTGGCATACGGTGGCATTATTGCAATGCCTAACTCTCTTAAAGGTAACGTGGGAGATATTGACAAGTTAAAGAACCAGTCTCTTCGGTTGCAAACATTGAGACGCACCTTTGCAAAGGTTTTGCAGTATCGTCTAGCGGTCTAGGACGCTGCCCATTGGGGGTGGAAACGCAGGTTCGAATCCTGTTATTGCTACAAATTATTGTGCTTGCCCGTACATAATTAGTTTTGTATTCAGAATAAGGGGAACTCGAAAGGGTTCCCTTTATTTATTTCATATAGTTTTATATGAGCCGACAAAGGTATAAGATATTATTTTATATACGCAAATAAAAAATGAAATTATTTTAAAGTGTTAAAGTTTTGTTAATATGTTTTTTATTTGCTTTAAAGTTATATCTTTGTACCGAATTTAAAACCAATTATTAATAAAACAATTTAGAATTATGAGTGCAAGTATGATTACACCAAAACAAGTACAAGAATTTATCAAAGATAATGTAACATTATCAAACCAAGAATTAGCAACAAAATTAAATGTACCTTTGCGTACTATTAGTGGTAACGTTGCAGCAATGAAGTCAGCAATGACAAGGGCTAACAAATTAGCAAACGTTGATGCAAATGAACCAAAAGTTAAACGTACATACAATAAGAAAAATGTTTCTATTGTGGCACAAGTAAGTAATTTTCAAAACATTCAAGGAGAACACAAAGATGAGGCAAGAGTAAAAATTGTTTCTGAAATTAAAAAATCGGGGTTGAAGTATGGTAAAATTTTATCTTTACCTGCTAGTCAATTTATTATTGAGCAAACAATTTTCAATGAAGTATCACAACGTTTTACTTATATTGGGGTTGAGTATGACAAAGATGAGTTTTTTAAATTGCTTACAAATTTAGGTTTAAAACAATTTGTAATGACACCTATTTATGGTAGCATTTCAGAACAAATTTTCAAAGCAAAACAAGATGAATTTTCACACCTTATTTTAGATTATTGTGGTCAATTAGATACTTTTGCCAAAGAAATTATCTATGCAATACAAAATAATATAGTTGCTAAAAATGGTACTATTGCAATTACTTTAAATAGGAGAATTACATTACCTTCGGGGTTTAGTTTTGCCGATACAATTTATTCCGATATGTTGGGGTTAAGAAACATTAAAGAAGTTGAAAAAGGACAATTAGTTAGAATTGCTTTAAATATCTTTTTAGAACGTATTTGTGGCTTGAATTATGCAATCGTGGATACTTTTGAGTATTGCGATAAAAAAGGTACTAAAAAGGGTGCAAATATGGTTTTAGCAATCGTAAAAAGAGTACGATAAACATTAACAAAACTTTAACATATTCCACTTGCAAGAGTGGAATATTGTTTTTATCTTTGTACTCTAATTATTAATCTAAATATTACAAATTATGGGGCAGTATTACAAGCCAGTCGTTTTGGCAGAAAATAAGACGACAGTTATTGCGTGGGTTTATTCACACGATATAAAGTATGACTTTAAAAGTCGTGAGGGTAAAATTATTCAAATGGGTAACGGACTTAAACTTATGGAACATTCCTATTTGAAAAATGATTTTGTACAAGCGTTTGAAACCCTTATTTTTGAAAACCCACAAAGGGTTGTTTGGGGTGGCGATTATGCAGAAAATTGCAAAGGTCGTAAAAGCAATACTTATGACAGATGCAAAGATAAAACAAAAGTCATTCCCGAAAATAGAATAGGACTTAAACAAGGTCGTTATTTGATTAATCATAGCAAAGGGTTGTTTGTTGACAAATTTAAAATACCAACATATAATTTTGGCTACCAAATACACCCACTACCGCTATTGACTTGCGAGGGCAACGGCAGAGGTGGTGGCGATTATCGAGGTAACAATAAAGTTATTGGAACGTGGGCGAGAGATATTGTAAGCGTTCAAGGTAAAAAACCTAAAGGGTTAACAGAATTGATTTTTGATTTAGTCGAATAAAGAAATTAGATTTTCATATTGTTTTATATGAAAGTCCGATACTAAACTACACACAACGGAAAGAGGGAACAAGTGAGCGTTCCCTTTTTTTATGGTTTATAATTAAATGTTAAAGTTTTGTTAATGTGATTGGATATTCAAATATTCGCTTTATCTTTGTACAGAATTTAAAACATATATAAAAATGGGTTACACAACAGATTTTCAAGGCACGTTCGATTTTAACAAACCTTTATCGGACAAAATGTTTAATTACTTAAAACTATTCAGCGAAACACGAAGAATGAAACGTAATGTTTCTGATGTTTTTGGTATCGAGGGCGAGTTTTTTGTTTTTGGTAGTGATGATTGGGGAAACAATCAAGAAAAAAATATTGTTGATTACAACCAACCACCAAGCACACAACCAGGACTTTGGTTACAATGGATACCAACCGAAGATAAATTATCTTTGGAATGGGACGGAAACGAAAAGTTTTATTCTTATACAGAATGGCTTGTATATCTTATTCATAAAATACTAGCACCAAATGGCTATGTGTTAAATGGTACTATTCAATGGCAAGGCGAAGAAAATGGCGATGTTGGGGAAATATTTGTTGAGAACAACAGAGTTTACACCCAAGCGTGGAAAAAAGAAAAAATTGAAGTTACACCACAAATTGCTGGAAATTATGCTTATGTAAATAGCAAGTTTGAATTGGTAAAAAACTTTATGCGTACTGACGTTGTATTGTTGCTTGATGAAGTTACAGATTTAGCGTTAAATGAAAGCGTTAAACTTTTAACATAACTTTAACATATTAAGATTTGGCGAATAGAAATATTCGCCTTATCTTTGTATGGAATTTAAAACTAATCAAAATGGAAAAAACATTTCAAACACACAACGATAAATATATTTATTGTAGTGGAACGCATTTGCAGGGTTATATTGATATTACTTATGCAGAACTTAAAGCAAAATTTGGCAAACCACACAATAGCGATGGCTATAAGGTAGACGCTGAATGGGATATTGAATTTGCTGATGGCACAGTTGCTACTATCTATAATTGGAAAAATGGCAAAAACTACAATGGTAAAAATGGATTGGGTAAAACCAAAATTACCGATTGGCATATTGGGGGTAATGATATAAAAGTAGTTCAAAAAGTTAAAGATTTATTTTAACATAACTTTAACATATTAAGATTTGGCGAATAGAAATATTCGCCTTATCTTTGTACTCTAAATAAAACACTATGAAAAATTTAAGAGTAAAATTTTTAAAACTTGTATTGGCAAAAGTTGAAAAAGACCAATTACTTGACCGTATGGGTATGGGTATTTGTATCAACATTGATGTTTTAGGTTGGGAATATCCTATGAAAGAAGTGGTAGCATTTAAAAAATGGTTTTTATCACAAAAACCACACTCACGTTTTCACTCAAAATTTACCAAACACACACATTTTTTAGGTGGCGATTATTGGTGGGTTAGAACATACGAGGGTTACGAACAAAGAGTTTTATTCCTTAAACATTTAATAGAAAAACAATCTTAATATAAAACAATATGGCATTTAGAACAGGTTACGACATTTATACACCCGATGGTTTCGGTATGTATATGGATAAGATTTATTCAACACCCGAAAAAGCAGAAAATGATTTTCAAGTTTGGGTAAAACGATATGAAAAACAAGGTTACTATTCAACGGCAAAACGTGAGCAAATTCCGTTAGACCAATTACGAAGTCATTGTAAATTGGTTAAGTTTGAGTTTGACTTTAAAAAGTTTATAAAAAACGAGGGGGAGTTCATTTAAAACAAAATAAGATATGGCAAAGACATATAAATTAAGCATCAAATTGGATAAAGAAGATAAACGTAATATTGAACACGTTTTATCTAAAATTGCCAAAGCAATAGATGAGGGGTTTACCAGCGGTATAGATTATCCAGTAAATTGGAAATTAAAAACTGATAACGGACCTATGACTTCAAAATACGAAAATTTCCAGCACATAGATGAAAACGGAAAAGCGTTAGATGATGATTATAATGAGTATCGTGATGAAACGGGTTGTTGTGTTTATGTTGAAAAAAAGTATAGACATAATTTTAGAGTGATAAAACTTTAACATAATTTTAACACTTATAGATTTGGTGCATTGATTTATTCGCCATATATTTGCAGAGAATTTAAAACTTATTCATTATGACAAACAATTTATTTAACGGCTTACAAGTCGTATCGGGCGAGGTAAAATCAAACTTGCTAAATGAAAGCACTGATATTAGTGTTTCTTTAAGAGGAGAAGTAGAATTAAGCAAAGGTAACTTTGAACAATCATTTACTTATTGGGTAAACAATTGTGAACAAACACGATTTGGTTTTGTTGATTGCGATGATTACGATTATGAAGAAAACGCTACCAAGTTAGGTGGACTACCGATTGATAGTTTGCACCAACTGAAACAAACACTACAATGTAGTGGTTTAACTACACTTGCAAATAGTTTAGGTTTTGATGATGCTGAAATAAAAAAAGCAATATTTTCAGCAGTTGAAAATAGCAAAGGTTTCAAAAAACAATTTGGCAAAAATGCAAAGTTTTGGAGAGCATTAACTGATGCAGAACAAAAACTTGTTAGGTTAAATTACACCATTGACAATTACGATACTTGTCACGAACACGACAAAAGAAATTTTGGTATCAAGTCGTATGATGATGAGGGCGAAGAAATTAGAAACTACATTGCTACACTTGAAGAACTGAAAGCGTTAAAACAAACTTTAACAGAACTTTAACACTTATAGATTTGGCGAATAGAAATATTCGCCTTATCTTTGTATTGAATTTAAAACTAATCATTATGGCACAAACACCACAAGAACGCAAAGAGGAATTTATCCAAAAATTGCAGAAACAAATTGAAGATAGATTGCAAGACAATTTAACTACACGTTTTGAAACTTGTTCCAAAGCACCCGTTTATGGTTGGAGTGTTGAGGAATATATGTATATGCCTATTGTTGCTCAAAGATTGAGAGAGAAAGGTTATAGCGTTTCATCACAAGTTAATTGGGAAGTTACCGATTGGAATATTGCAGTTTAACAAAATTTTAACATTTTCCCACTTGTGAGAGTGGGAATTGTTATTTATCTTTGTACTCTAATATAAAACCAATTTAGTCATGGACGCAAAAGAATTAACAAACGTAATTACCAATCACTTAAATTCTTATAACGATAAAAGTGAAGAATTTAACAATGCAATGAGCAGAGAACACCGAACACTACAACAAAACTTTACAAGATTATGTTTAAAATGGCTTGAATTTGTTGCAAGTGAAGATTATTCAACTGATGCTAGAAACGAACAATCTAAAGAAGTTGCACAAACTTTAATGAATGGTTTTAGAGAACTAAAAATTCGAGAGGGTTATTCTGGAAAGACATTAGATATGATGTGCAAACCTAGTGGTTATTTAGGAACTATTTAACAAAACTTTAACAAAATCCCACTTGCAAGGGTGGGATTTATTTACTACATTTGTCCTATCAAAATAAAACATTATGACACCTGAAAATAGAGCAAAAGATTTTGCAACGTGGTTAATACTACACACAAAAGAAACAAGCACATTAGGTGCTTATAGAATTTATAAAAACAATCTACTAAAGGTTGATGAACTTTACGATGCGTGGGTAGAATTTAAACAAGAAACCAAAACTAAATTCTAATATAAAACAATATGAAACCAACAAAAGTAATACAGATTTTAGAGGGTTTGGTATATAATAGATTTTCAATGGAAAGTTTAGCAGTACACCTACAACACGAATTTGATTTAGAAAAACATTTAGTTATTGAAGATGTTACGGACAACAAAGATGAATGTGATACAAGTGATTACAACTTAATGACTTGTTTAAATGCACACGATATTTTTTGTGATATTGATATATACTTTTTGAAGTTGCGTAAACCCGATTATTATGGTAACACAATTTACGTTACAGAGGTTGGTTGGGAGTTTCAATAATTTCATATTGTTTTATATGAAAGATGACATAAATAAAAAGTTACTTATTATGAATTTTATAATATTAACTTTAGTAGCAATAATAACTTTTATTTTTTCTTTAATTTTCTTTGCAGTTTAAAATAAAAGTTATATCTTTGCACCAATAAATAGATATTTTGTTTTTTTGTTTTTTATATTTTTTGAGTTTTTTTTTTTAATTTTGATTTGTTGAAAAGTCGGGAGTGATTACCCCGACTTTTTTTTGTGCTTATTTGTAAATGTTAAAGTTTTGTTAAAATGATTGTATATTCAATTATTCTTTTTATCTTTGTATTGAATTTAAAACTTAATTATTATGGCTTACACATTAAACACAATTAAAACTATTCGAGATAGCAGAATGAACTCGGTAGATACACCATTTGATATTCAAGGAGAAACCCAGCAGGATTGTCTTGATGAGTTTTTTAAACTTAATAATAGTTTAAAGTATTGTAATGGTTACGGATATTCTTTGATACACCAAGCCGATAGAGATGCTTATAGTGAATGGTTTAATGTAAGTAATTATATTCGTTGTGGTGGTGATATGTGGTAATTAATCTTATATAAAACAATATGAATAAATCTGACAAAGAAGAATTAAAAATTCTTAAAAGAAAAGCAAAAATTGTAATTGTGGTGCTATTGGTTGTTTATATAACCTTTAGAATTTTAACAAAACTTTAACATTTTATTTTTGGCAAGTAGTAATATTTGCCTTACATTTGTACTCTAATTTAAAATATAGAAATTATGTTTGAAACTAAAAAAGTTATTAGCAAAGCAGAACAAGACAAAAAAAAACTTGAAAACCAAGAGAATTTTATCTTATGGTTACAAAAAATGAATAACACGCACCAAGCAAACGTACCAAGAATGCAACGTGCTTTAGATACTATAACATAAGATGAGTTTACCATTAAGAGAAACGTTAAATTTGCTTACGCAAAGAACGGAAAAGAAATTTGATATGCGTGTTAGACGTATTAAAAAATCACAACCAATTGATATTGATACTGACGATAGTATTGATGTTTATTGTGATAGTGAGGGCAAAATAAAATCAATTATACCAATGCAAATAGATAGCAATGGATTGATAATTGGTAGTGAATTAGATTTTGACGATACTGATACTTATTCGTTCAATGACTTAAATAGTATAGAAGATAAAATTAGTATTGTTGAATTGATTGATAATAATTAATATGGTATTTGATAGGGCAAATGAAAGGGTTAGGCAACATATAATTACCGAATTGGGTATTGATGTTACTATTACCACAAGAGAACGTTACAACGTTGAAGCACGATGTTTATATTATTCTATACTAAAAGAATTAACACCAAGTCAAAGTCTGGCAAAGATTGGTAAAAGTATTGGTAAAGACCACGCAACCGTTATTCATGGACTTAATAGTTATAGTAGTTTTTGTTTCTATAACAAAAAGTTAGAATTGATTAAAAATAAAATCATTAACCTATACAAATCGGGAAATGATTATCATAGAATTGAAAGTATTGACGATGAAATTTATCGTTTGGAACAAATGATTAATGAGTTAAAGAAACAAAGAGAAACAATTATTTTTAACAAAACTTTAACACAATTAGATTTGGTAGTTTAATTTATTCGCCATACATTTGCAATGTGATAATCGAGGTAGAGTTGGAACGCACAAACTAACCTTTGACTGGCTATCCCCACTCGATTATCATTTAATCTAATATAAAACAAAATGAAATTTGAAAATTTAAAATCGGCACATTATACATCACAAAAGTTTGAGGGTGTAAAAGAATTTTATATCGTGGAAAATCACGATGATTTAAAAGAATTGGTTAAGAAGTTTCCTGCATTAAAAAATGGTTGGAAATTAATTCGTGAACGTATTTTAGATATTATTCACGATGGTTATGTTGCATTGATTACTGATACTATCAAAAGTTCAAATTGTGTAGAAGTAACTTATGAAAACCTTATACCACACAAGTACACTTATAGTGATGCGTACCATAGAGTATTTTAACAAAACTTTAACATTTTATATTTGGCGAATAGAAATATTCGCCTTATATTTGTACTCGAATTAAAAAACTAATTACGATGAAAAACTTTGACTATGTAATATTATCCGAAGATAACGAATGGTTGGGAACAGGTAATCAAGAAACCCAAGAGCAATTACAAGCTGAATTAGACCGATTAAAAAATGAAGACAAAACAAGAGAGTTAGTTGTTTTCAAAGCAGAAAATATGCAATCATTTCATTACTAAATAAAACACGATGAGAGAATTTATATTAAGAGAAAACGTTTTGACTGATAATGTTTTGGCAGTACCTAACAAAGGTAAAATATTCAAAGGTGGTTATATTGCTATCATCAAAGAGTATGTATTTCTAAATTCGTGGCAAGATAAAGAAATAATCAAAAAATTTAAAAGTGTTGATAAATTAAATTTATATTTGGATATGGAATACCCACAAGCAGATATTGATTTTGAAGGAACTTGTTTAGAATAATTTAACATTTCATTAACATAAAAGTATAAAAGTATTCACTATATTTGTACTCTAATAAAAACACAATGGCAAAGAGAAGAAACAAAACCCAGCAACTTGACGACCTTATAAATGTTGTTAGATTTTCATTGATTAAAAAAGCAATGAAGTCAAAGAAAATGAGCAAACACATGGGTTGTCCTTGTATTCAAGTATCTGATGAATTGGCTTTTAACCTTGACGGCAATCGTTGGCTTGATGAAATAATTGAAGAGGGGTTGCTTGATAATTCGGGTTATCATTATAGTTTTAGCGTATTGACCGCTGAACAACTTTGTGAACTTGCTGATAATATCTAAATAAAACAATATGAACATTCAACATCATTTAAAATTAACCAATCCCACAAAAGCAATCGTGGTGCAAAATTGTAGTGTTGCTTTAATTGAAAACAATCATAAGTTATATTGTTTGGAAAACCTATTAAGTTTCTTAACAAGAGGTTTTATTGGGGTAAACAAACACGATATTAATTTGATTAAGAGTTTAATGTTTGATGAGGTAACACACATAACCATATAAACCTATATGTACACATTTGTGTACACAATCGATATTGATAATCAAAATACAATACAAATGGCGGTAGCAACAAAAAAATTAGTTGATGAAGAAACTTTGCGTTGGAAAGTTAACACACCACAACTACTCAAAGAAATATTGGGTAACAATGGAATGGCTATATTGTTTCAACCAATAAACATATACAAAGATTTATTAGAGGAACTTGCGGAACGTGCAAGTGAACTCAATGACCCTAAATTAAACGCTATTATGTGTCGTATGGCGTTGTATGAAGTTTCAGACCCATATAGCAAAGACTATGATGCGGAACTAACCAATAAAACTATTGAGTTAGGTTACAAAAAATAATAGGGTTTTTGCTGGGTGCAAATATACGTATTGATACGCAAATATACGAAAGTGATACGTTAAAGTTTTCTTAAATTTAAAAATGTTAAAGTTTTGTTAAAGTGTTTTTATATAAAACAATATGACATATCTTTGCAGAGAATTTAAAACTAATCACTATGAAAACCTTATTACACATTACGGCACAAGTACAAGAAAATTACGGAACTGAAATTCATGGAGTTAAGCATGATGCATGGAAAAACAAAGGGGGGCAAATGTTCACTTTGCGTGTGGATAGCGATTCAATGTTTTACGCAGAAGAACAATGTTTAAAAGTGATTAAGTCACTTTTGGCAAAGGAGTCAAACGATTATTATCGTTACACTTATATAGAACACGAATTGGTGTTTCACGACCCGATTGAGTTAAGTGAAACCGATTTTGATACATTACTTGAAGAAGAATGTAAAGAGGCCTTTAATTAGGCCTTTTTCTATTTCAGCACTTACATATAAACTTTAACAAAATTTTAACATTTTATCTATTGCGTATATAAAAATAAGTTATATCTTTGCAGAGAATTTAAAACAAATCATTTAATCAAAAAACAATTATTATGAAAAAATTAGCATTAGTATTCGGTTTATTATTGGCAACAACATTTTCTTATTCTCAATGTTCACAAAATAGAGAATATTCGCCACTACAATTATCAGTGAATTATGGTATATCGCCAAGTTTGGGTGGGGAATTGCTTTACCAAAATGGTAAAAACATTTTTGGGTTTGGTTACGTTGGTAATATTGGTACAAATACGGCTTATTTAAGTCTTGACCAAAGCCAGTACCATATTCAAAACGAGGGTTTATATTTAACGTATGCACGACAAGTTGATAGTTGGGTATTCGGGGTTAAATATGGTAAACAAAATATGGCAGATTGGAATAAGAAAGTTTTGAGTTATTCATCAAATGGAAATCCAAATAGTTATACTTTTGAAAAAGACGCATTGGAATATACTACAATGGTTGGTGCAAGTGTTGGTTATTGCTTGACAAGTAGGTTTAGAGTTAATGTTGGGGTGGATAGTTTCAGCACAATGACTTTAGGGTTTACAGCAGGTTTTTAATACAAAGTAACACTAACCAAATTGAGTGCCTTATCTTATATTAGATAGGGCATTTTTTTATTAACAAAACTTTAACATTTTATATATTGTATATTGTTTTATATATACTATCTTTGTAGAGAATTTAAAACTTAATCATTATGAAAAATTTATCATTACAAAAATGGGCGAACATCGCCAAAGTAGTAGTTGTTGTTGCGTGGATAGTATTAATGGCTTTTTTGCTTAATTCTTGCGGTTCAGCGTGTAGCAGACAACATCGTTATTGGAATACTCATCGTTGCGTTTAATCATTTAAAACAAAATCAAAATGGCAAAGAAAATCACATTTGAAGAAATTACCTTAAAACTTGAAATATCATCACGTGGTGGTGGTGTTGAAATTGACTTAACACGTAAAGGTTTTCCTGGACAAAAAATGGCTGCATACCAAAATTATTTAGGTGGTGGTATGTTGGGTAGGGTTTGTGTTAATAATACAATACAAGCCTTTAATAGACCTTGTACGGACAAACAAAGGGCAAAGTTAGAAAAGATAGGCGAGGAACTTAAACGCTATTATCATAACTTAACCAATCCCGATACAGAATGGGAAGGGCAAACGTATGAACTTAATCAACGTATGGCAGTAAGCAGTTACTAACTTAATATAAACCTTATCTTAATCGATAGGGTTTTTTTATCGGCAGTCCGCACGAAATATAAGGTGCGGTGGAGTCTACCGCTCGGTGCCCCTACGGACCGACTTTGTAACTTTTTGACACTGCAAAGATAATACTTAATATGTTAAAGAAATGTTAAAGAAATGTTAAAGTTATCATAAAATTTTATTGTTTAACTTTATCTCCAGAATTAGCAACAAATGTTAAAAAAATGTTAAAGTTTATTTTGTGTTATTTTATATCAAAACTAATCGTATATTTGCACTCGAATTAACACTGAAGTTAGTTCTTAAAAACTTATTTATTATGAATGCAATTCAAACACAAGTACAAGAAATTTTAGTGGAAAATGGTTTAGATTTTGAAATTCAAAAAGTGCCGTTGTTCGCTTTTGGTAAAAACTTTGAAACTATTGAAACTTCTTATTTTGGTTTACTTAACACCAAAAGTGGCGAGGTTATTAATAGCGTTAAAGAGGGGTACACAATTAGCCAAAACGCAGAAGTTGTTGAAATGGTATTGCGAGGTATAGCACCGTTTTCGGACAAGTTAAACGTTTCTTTTGGTGGTGCGTTAAATGGTGGGCGTAAAGTATTTTTACAACTGAAAATCGAGGGCAAGAAAAAAGTCGGTAACGATACGCTAACGCAATACGTTACAATTATTGATAGCAATGATGGCTCAACGTCATTATCTATTGGTATTGGCGATTTATGTATGCGTTGTTCAAATCAATTTTTCAAGTTCTACAAAGCAGGAAATGCTAAATTTCGTCATACTGCAACAATCGAGCAACGTATTAAGGAAATTCCGATGCTAATTGAAATCGCTTTAAACGAGAGTTTACGTCAAATCGAGTTATATAACAAGTTTGTTTCTACACCTGTTACTCGTTCACTTGCTAACCAAATGATTAAGTCATTAATTGGGTACGATAGAGAATTTACTGCAATGGACGAATTGTCTAAAAAATCTACCAAAGCAATCAATATCCTAGACGCTATTAGCACCGATATTGAAACCGAATTTAACCAAGTTGGTTTAAATGCGTGGGCGTTGTTAGGTGGTATTACTCGTTACACTACACACACTCAAAGTGTACCAAAACGTGATAACGCTAGAAACGAGAGTTTGATGTCAGGTGGTGGTTACAAACTTAACCAAAAAGCACTCGAATTTTGTACCGAGTTGGTTGGTGCAAACTAAATGTACACATTTGTGTATCTATATCAAAACGCTATCTTTGGGTAGCGTTTTTTTTGTGCCATATTGCAGCAGCCAATAATATCAATCTACACCAACAAAACAATTATACACAATACACCAAAACCCCTAAAATTTTACGTTTAAGACAATATTATAGTAAAATAGTATATTGATATAGATTAGATAAATTTAACACCTTAAAACGGCTAAAAATGAATGTTAAAAACTTTAACAAAACTTTAACATTTTTTATTTTGATATTAAAAAAATAAGTTGTACCTTAACGCACACACGTACACGCACCCGTGCATAAAAAAAAATAAAAAGTAAGTCGGAGTCTACCGCCCAGTTCCCCTACGGACTGACTTTGTAACTTTTTGACACTGCAAAGATAAGGCGAATAATATTCTCCCACAAATAAAAAATGTTAAAGTTTTGTTAAAGTTTTTTTGTATATAGATTTTAATAAAAATGTTAAACAAATGTTAAAGTTTATAAAATTGCATTTATATTCAAAAAAAGGTTTATCTTTGCAGTGTTCAAACGAATGAACAAAAAAACAAATTTAATCAATTTTAACAAAATTTTAACATTATGAAAAATTACGCAAAAATGAATTTATTAACGGACTTGAAAATTGTTGAATTATTAGGTAGTTATACCAAATCTACTACTATTGCTATTGAGTACGTTGTAGATGAAAGCAAAAGCCGTACTATTAAAGGCGAAAAGCAACTACAAAAAAGAGTTTATATCGGTAACTTATTCCTTAACCACAACTACACTAACAAAGTGCAAAATTTAACCGATAACAAAGATTTTGAAGCACACGAAATGAAAGGCAAAAGTAGAATTTCAACTACTTTGATACAATCGGAAAAATCGGGCGAAATTTTACTTGACGGAAAGATTTTAAAAAGTGAAAGCGTTAAACGTATTTGTTTTTACCACAACGGAAACGAAATAAGCGAAGATAAAGCAAAAGAATTAAATTTGTTTGCCCCTGCTTATTTTGATACAGATAACACTAAAACAAGTGGTCGAGGTAGTGTAAGTGTTGAAGATGATTTTAGAATGATTACTTTAGGTATTGCAAAAATAAAGTATATCAAATTTAAAGGCGAAGAATACGCAAGATAAAAAAAATTAACCTACTAATTTAGTAGGTTTTTTTTTGCACCATACCGAAAATAATCAAAACGTGTTTAAAGCCATTTTAAGCACGTTTTTTTATGTGAATAGGTCAATATACCATTTATACGTTATAGTGGCTTAAATAGCCCCCTGGGTGTACCAGGACCTGCCGTTACCCCCCTCCCGTATGTAGCATTTTGGTCGGTCATACGGGGCCCATGATGCTGTTCGTGAAATTTTCCTGGGAATTTTTTACCTAATAAAAAAGAGGTTGTTCGTGAAATTTTCCTGAAAATTTTTTGTCTATAAAAAAAATGGGTCTATGTTACCGATTTTTCTCTGGGGGAAAATTAGGAAATGAATTATTTAAAAGTCATTTTTTAAAAAATTTTCCTGGGAATTTTTTGGTTGGATTTTTTGACCTTATTATTTTATGATATATTTATATGTAAATTAGTATTATGAAAGAATTTATTTTAAAAGAATTAAAACAAGCGTTAGGGCAATTGCTTACTGAAGACAGAATTGACGATTTCTTCAAGTTTCTAGCAAACGACCCAAAATCAAGTACAATGGCCTCTGCATATTATACTGCACCAGTTACTATGAATAAATTCATTATGGGTGATGATGGTATTAAGATTCCTAATCCTATGCATGGAAAGTTATTTAAGAACACTTTATTTATGTTTAGATGGGGAGATGTTTATAAGGATGCAGTTCAGAGAGTGAATCCAGATTATGAATTTGGTCAGAGAAGTGGGACGTATGATAAGGTTGAGGGTTTCAAGGTAACTGAGATGGGCAAAAGTGGTTTATACTTGCCTATATTGCCTACTGGTTCTAATTCTAATTATTCTGTATTGGAAGATGGACAATGGATGCCGATTGACAAGGAGGATGTAAGAAAGTATTTGCCGCCATATAGGGGTGGTAGTGCTAGTGGTGTTGAGTATCGTCAATTGATTGTTGATAGGATTGCTATGATTAAGTCTGGTGGGAACGAGTGGGTTAATCCACATTTTCATTACAAGTATTTGGGTCCTGGAACTTTTTCTGAATAATATTTGATAAAATGTTTGTATATTAGAAATAATGTTATATCTTTGTGGTCTTAATATTAAAACACATAAAAAATGGCAGTAGCTAAGAAATTACAAATTGAGGTATTGAATCCTAAGAAGGTTAAACCAGATTGGGAGTTATTGTATGAACAAGACAATGTAAGGATTAATCGTTTGATTGAGCTTTACAAGGAGAATCCGCAGCATGCTAGGATTATATTTAAGCAGGGAAACAATCAAGAATTTCAACGCAATCGAGTTCTTGCATTTACGTATCCCAATGGGGATATTAACATTGTTCAATTTAGACATTCTTTTGGGATTAGCGTTACAAATAGAATGTATCAATCGGAAAAGAACATGGCTGCTATTATCTATAAGAAAGAAACGAACAAATGGTATAGCAAAAACAAGGGTGGTATCAAGTTATTAGACTTTGCTCAAATGACTGCTTTTATATCTAATTGTAGCAATTATTACGCTAATACTGAAACAACAAATATTACCAAATACATGTTCAAGAGATTGCCATGGTTAAGAAACATGGCTGAAGATAAGTATTCGGTATCTCATAATGTTCCGTTCAATACAATCATTACCAAAAAATTATTTAATCTTAAGTCTATTTATCGTCATGTATTTGGTGCTCCTTATCCAGTTATTGAAATGATGATGGAAGTTTTACATCATGGAAATGGTCAGCAACCTATTCATTTTGCCAAGACATGGAAAGAGATGAAAAAAGTATTGATTAATGTTGAGAATCTTAAATTTGAGATGTTTTGCAATGGTGGTTTTATGGATGCGTGCA
>SESB01000473.1_pt1 | contig 29070 bp, 27 predicted proteins | sample 3171441 | NCBI WGS metagenome assembly SESB01 (sample SAMN06051867, study PRJNA518727) | freshwater metagenome | biome: subpolar coniferous forest; feature: holomictic lake; material: water; isolation source: holomictic Lake 227, 6 m depth | place: Canada: near Kenora, Ontario | collected... | reverse complement strand
CCGAGTATGGACTGGCAGCTTCGGTATGGACTAGCGACATCGCCCGGGCTCATAAATTTGCCCGTAAATTACGTGCTGGAACTGTGTGGATTAATACATTCGATATGTTGGATGTCATTACTCCCTTTGGTGGCTTTGGTGCATCTGGAAGTGGGCGTGATAAGTCTTTACACGCCTTAGATGCATACAGCGCGCTGAAAACAACGTGGGTAGATCTTAACTAATTCAGTCCAATCGATAAAAGGGGAAATCACGTGAAGATGAAGGCGGCAGTACTAGATGGAGTTGGTTCTAAATTTGAAGTTCGCGAACTAGATTTAGCGCCTCCAAAATCGGGAGAGCTTCTCGTTAAAATTGCGGCCAGTGGTCTTTGTGCAAGTGATCTAAACGCCGTCGATGGAAAGCGCAAACTTGTTCCCTTTCCTGCAGTCATCGGTCACGAAGCCGCTGGTGTCATTGTTGAAACCGGCGCTGACACGATTGGGTATGCAGTTGGCGATCACGTGATTATGTCGATAGTTCCCAACTGTGGAACATGTGACTACTGCGAATCTGGACGCCCCAACTACTGTTCAACTGCAGGAAATGCGATGTCGGTTGGTGGATTATTCGACGGCACTAGCCGCTTAAGCCACAATGGTCAGAAAATAAATCACTTCTTAACTGTTGCATCCTTTGCTGAATATGTTGTTGTGCCAGCATCTGGCGCAGTCGTGATTCCAAATGAAATGCCCTTAGATCGGGCCGCCCTCATTAGTTGCGCGGTGTTAACTGGTTACGGCGCAGTGATGAACACGGCCAAGGTAAAGGCCGGCTCGCGCGTTGCAGTTTTTGGCTGTGGCGGTGTCGGCCTCAATATCGTTCAAGGCGCAAGGATGGCAGGGGCGACTACGATTATCGCCATTGATATCAGTGACGAAAAGCTTGTGATCGCGCGCAAAGTTGGTGCAACGCACACAATTAACGCCTCGATCGCGGATCCAGTCGCTGAAGTAAAGAAAATATGTGGGGGCGTTGATTACGCTTTTGAGGCCCTAGGGCGAGAATCGACAATTCAGCAGGCCTGGGGAACTGTCGATGTCGACGGTGGGTTGATTTTGGTGGGACTCCTAAAGAACGGCGCCACATTAACCCTAGATGCAGGCCCTTTTGTGAACGAGCAATGGATTAAGGGCTGCTACTTTGGCTCAGCTAACCTTCGACAAGACGTCCCATCGTTAGTCAAAAGTTACCTAAATGGCGAACTCTTTCTAGACGAACTTATCTCTGAACGGATAGATTTAGAGGGTCTTAATTCTGCTTTTGATCGTTTGAGAGCTGGAGAGGGAGCGCGTAATGTATTGGTCTTTGACTAATTCAACGCCGCGTAAGTACAAAATTCCATATCGCTTGCAATCAACACGTGTATTGCAAATGGTGCGGATGTATGACAAAACACATACCACTTACAAACTAGGAGGAACTGAGTGAAAGTTTCAAAAATCACCAGTGGATCAATTGCTGCAGCACTTGTTGTAGCACTCGCGATTCCTGTATTAAGTACTTCATCAGCATCAGCTGCTACCGATTACGCCAAGATTACTAGCGCCTCACAAGGCGGAGGTATGGCTGCATTAGCGGCTGCATGTAAAAAAGAAGGACAGTTAAACGTCATTGCACTGCCCCTCTATTGGGCAAACTATGGTGACATGATTGCTGGATTCAAGGCTGCATACGGCGTCAAAGTTGATGAAGCCAACCCTGAAGGTTCATCTCAAGAAGAGATTGATGCTGCAGTTACCAACAAGGGCACAAATCGCTCACCTGACGTATTTGATATTGGACTAGCAGTTGCAGTTAAGTATCTAAATACAGCAACTTTTGCCCCTTACAAGGCTAAGAGCTGGGGCTACCTGCAGTTCGCTCAATCAATTGATCCATCTGCGCAGGTTTCACCTAACTACACAGGAACCATGACAATTGGTTATAGCGGAGCGCTTGGAACAATTACAAAGCTCGATGATCTTCTTGATCCAAAATTCAAGGGCAAGATTGCTCTTAACGGAGATCCACTTGGTTCATCTGCTGCAATGAACGGTATCTTCATGATCAATAAGGCTCTCGGCGGAACATTTGACGATGTCACTAAGGGTGTTGCTTTCTTCAAGAAATTAAAGGATGCAGGTAACTTTATTAACGTTAACCCAACAGAGGCAACAATCGCATCTGGCCAGACTCCTGTAGTCATCGATAACGGTTACATCCAGGCCGGCGTCATCAAGCAGATGGCAGCAGCTGGCAAGGTATGGAAGATGTTCACACCTGCCGCAGTTGGCTCTACTTACAACAGCGCAGTTTCAGCATGGGCACCACATCCAGCATGTGCACGTTTGTGGATGGAGTACACGCTCAGTGAAACTGGTGCTGAGATCTGGGCAAAGGGTGGAGCAACTCCTACTCTTTGGATCCAAATGTTAAAGACCGGTCGCGCATCTGCAGCTGGTAAAGCCTCTATTGGCTCAAGCAAGGCTGTTGCAGAAAAGGCAACAGCCGATCAGACTACAAAGGCTCGTGTGTACTTAAAGACTGCATGGCCTGCAGCTGTTGGAACAAACTAAATCGAGTCCAAGTAATTGACTCAACTTCAATACAAGGGAACCGGTTCCGCCAATGGTGGGACCGGTTCTCGGTATTGGCGCAGCAAGAGCGCATACCTTGGAGTTTTACCTTTTCTACTTTTCAGTGGACTTTTCCTGCTCTATCCAACGTGGAATGTAATCTCTGGTGCCGTAAAAGATAATAATAATAAGTTCAGTACAACTGTTTTAATGGGGGTCTTTAACTCCCCCGTTGCCCGTCATGCCTTTGCTAACTCGTTGGAAATCTCAGCTAGAACGGCAATAGTTGGCGCGATACTTGGTGGCCTCTTTGCCTGGGCGATAGTTACTGGAAAGCCTGGTGGTGTTTTTTACAAAATCTCTGTCGCCTTAAGTAGCGTCTTGGCTCAATTTGGTGGCGTGATGCTTACCTTTGCTTTCCTGGCGACTTTCGGCTTTAACGGTTTAGTTTCTACATTGGCCCTAAAGTTTTTACCTAATACTTTTCTCGCCGATTCAACGTGGCTCTATGGAATGACGGGATTAAGTGTTCTGTACACGTTTTTCCAGATTCCACTTATGGTCTTGGTCTTTTTACCAACTCTAGAAAATTTAAAACCACAGTGGCGCGAAGCATCTGATGCCCTCGGTGGAAGGGCTTACGAATACTGGCTTCGAATCGGAATACCTATTCTTACTCCATCTTTTGCCGGAGCCGCCCTTTTACTTTTCGTTAACTCCTTTTCGGCATATGCAACAGCCAATACATTAATAAATTTGTCAGACTTTTTGACTCCGCTTGAAATCGCAACGGCGCTAACGAGTGAGACCGGCGGCTCTAACCCTGCAGAGGCTAAATCCCTATCTCTGTATATGGTTGTAGTTGTTGTAATAGTTATGGGGCTTTACGCCATGCTTCGCCGCAAGGTGAGTAAGTGGGAGCAAAAGCGATGAAACAATCTCTAGGAGTGCGCTTGTGGCGCTGGACGATTATTTTTGTAGTCGCCCTTTATCTTCTAGTTCCACTTTATGCGATGTTTGATTTCTCAACAAAGCCCTTTGGTTTTGCCGATAAAGGCAGGACTTTTCGAGCCTGGACGATGATCGCATCTCAGCCGGATTTAATTCCAGCGATTTCTCGCTCTCTCATCACTGCCGCCATCGTCATGGCTCTTATTTTATTTCTCATCGTCCCAACAGCGATTTGGGTACACCTAAAGCTACCTGCTTTGCGCAGACCTTTTGAACTTTTATGCCTTTTGCCACTTGCCATTCCTGCCATCGTTATTGTTGTTGGAATCGCACCTTTGTACCGGTGGATTTCAATTAATCTAAGTGAGTCTCCAATCACTTTGGCAGGCGTGTACTCAATGTTGATTTTGCCCTATACGTATCGTTCACTCTCTGCAGCTTTGGATGCAGTCGATATTCACACTTTAGCTGAGGCAGCAACAACATTAGGTGCCACCATCACTCGTGTGATCTTTGGAATTATTATGCCAACGATAAAGACTGGAATCGTGAATGGCTCTTTCATAGCTATTGCACTTGTCTTAGGTGAGTACACAATCTCTAACATTCTCAACTTCAAGACATTCCAGGTGGTCATTGCGCAAATTGGTCGTACTAATGGAAATGTTGCAGTAGCTGTCTCTCTCGCCTCTTTACTCTTTGTTATTTTCTTGCTTCTCATCATCCCTACCAAAAAACGCCAAGGCGCAGTCCTTGACGTTGACATCGCCTAAGAGATAAGGACTCATACGTTGAGCTCATCAGCCTATGTACAGTTAGTTGATCTTGCTAAGTACTTTGGCAAAGTCAAAGCCCTCGATGGCTTAAGCCTAGATATCGCCGAAGGCGAGCTTGTGGCATTACTTGGTCCATCTGGTTGCGGAAAGACTACGGCCCTTCGTTCACTAGCTGGTCTGCAAGAACTCGATCGCGGTCAGATGATTGTTGACGGCAAAGATGTCACTTTCCAAAATGCTAACAAGCGTGGCATGGGCATGGTCTTTCAGGCTTACTCTCTATTTCCGCATATGACTGCACGTGAAAACGTTGAATACGGTTTAAAGCTTCGCGCTCATAAGACTTCTGGGGATAAACGCAAGGCGCGCTCGGCCGAGTTGTTAGAGCTCGTTGGCCTATCAACACACGCCAATCATTATCCGTATCAGCTATCAGGTGGACAACAGCAGCGCGTCGCCCTCGCCCGCGCTCTTGCGATCTCTCCAAAAGTCTTACTTCTGGATGAGCCACTATCGGCCCTTGATGCCAAGGTGCGCACGCAGCTACGTGAAGAGATTCGACGAATTCAGTTGGAGCTTGGCACAACAACATTATTCGTAACCCATGATCAAGAAGAGGCTTTAAGTATTGCTGATCGCGTTGGTGTCATGCGCAATGGCCAGTTAGAGCAAATTGCAGCACCTGCTGAACTCTATGACCGTCCAAACACCGCCTTCGTTGCCGAGTTCGTTGGCCTCACTAATCCCATTGCAGGAAAAGTCTCAGGTGGAAGTATTGAGATTCTTGGTGGGGTTGTTAAAACTTTACCTGGCTCTATTACATCCGGTTCTGGCATCGCTTTAGTGCGTCCAGAGAGCATTGATGTCGTTGCTAGCAAGGCAGGAAATGCCACAGTATTTTCAGCCAGCTTCTTAGGTGCATCCTGTCGCCTAAGTATTTCATTAGCCGATGGCACGCGTGTCACTGCACAGCTTCCAAGCCCAGATGCAATTGGTCTTGGAGCCGGGGCTCCGGTAAAAGTCTCTCTTTTGGATTTGCCAGTCTTTGTGAAGGCTGCGGGATGAGTTTTGGCACAATAACCAAACTTGAAACTTTTACCGATGAGTTTGTTTGCTTTGTAAAAATTACGACTTCCGATGGACATATCGGTTGGGGTCAGACTTCTAACTATCATGCCGATATCACGGCGCAAGTCTTTCACCGCCAAGTTGCCCCTTGGGTTTTAGGTAAAGCCGCGGACGACATTGGCGCATTAGTTACTTTAGTTGAAGCTCGTGAACATAAATTTCCCGGAAGTTACCGCGCCCGCGCAAACGCTGGTTTAGATACAGCGCTGTGGGACCTGCGTGGAAAAGTGGAAGGAAAACCCGTCGTAGAGCTTTTGGGTGGAAGCCCCAAAAAACTTAGAACATACGCATCCTCCATGCGCCGCGACATATCCCCTGCAGATGAAGCTGAGCGATTGGTCAAACTGCGTGATGAGTTTGGTTTTGATGCATTCAAGTGGCGGGTTGGTGCCGAGTGTGGCAACGATGTCGATGAATGGCCAGGGCGCACTGAAGAAGTCGTACCGGTTGTCGCAAAGGCCCTTGGTGAAAATATTTCAAAGCTTGTCGATGGCAATAGCGGATTTTCGCCCAAGCGCGCCATTGAAGTCGGTCATTTGCTTGAAGCTAATGGAATTTCACATTTTGAAGAGCCTTGCAAATATTGGGAGTTAGAAGAGACAAAACAAGTAACGGATGCGCTCTCCATTGATGTTACAGGTGGCGAACAGGATTGGGATTTGGTTACATGGCAGCGCATGATTGATTTGCGCGCAGTAGATGTACTACAACCCGACATCATGTACATGGGTGGGATTTGGCGCACACTTAAAGTCGTTGAAATGGCTAAGAAAGCTGGGCTTCCGATCACACCTCATAGTGCAAACCTTTCGCTGGTAACAATTTGTACTATGCATTTACTTGGCGCAATTCCTAATGCCGGAAAATATTTAGAGTTCTCTATTGAAGGTTTTGAGTATTATCCATGGCAAAGAGATTTATTCCTTGGGAATCCTTTTGCTATTGAGGGTGGAAAGATACAAATTCCGTCGGCCCCTGGTTGGGGAGTCGAAATTAATCCAGTCTGGCTAGCAAAAGCAACGCGGCAAGTGTCAACTCTCTAATCCCCTTTTAAGTGCATTTCAAATTAGCATTTTGAAGTAATTTCACATAGATTCATCGCATGACAACGGAGTCAGCTTTCCAAACTGCGCGCGCGCAATTGCGCACTGCGGTAGATCAATTAGGCCTTTCAGAAAATGACTGGCAAACACTTTCAACACCACGGCGAATTTTAGAAGTAGCCGTTCCCTTGCGACGAGATAACGATAAAGTCGAAATGTATAAGGGATACCGAGTCCAATACTCAACAACACGTGGGCCTTCAAAAGGTGGCGTTCGTTTTCACCCACAGGTAGATCTCGAAGAGACAATCGCCCTTGCCATGTTAATGACTTGGAAATGCGCGTTGACTAATCTGCCATTCGGAGGAGCCAAAGGTGGCATCGCAGTTGATGTTGCGACGTTATCTGATCGCGAGAATGAGCGTTTAACCCGTCGATATACATCAGAGATTTTGCCCATTATTGGACCGGAGCGCGATATCCCAGCCCCTGATGTCGGAACCGATGAGCGCAACATGGCGTGGATGATGGATACATACTCAGTTAACGCAGGTTTCTCAGTTCCGGGAGTTGTTACCGGCAAGCCAATTGTTCTCGGCGGATCCCTTGGTCGTAACTCTGCAACCGGTGATGGTGTTGCAATTTCAACGCGCCAAGCTTTGGCCGCTCGTGGAATTAATCCAGTGGGTGCAACTGTTGCAATTCAAGGCTTTGGAAAAGTTGGTTACTGGGCCGCGATTGCTTTAGAACATATGGGGTTAAAAGTTATTGCAGTAAGTGATGTCAATGGCGCTGTAACAGGTTTTGAAAATGTATCCAGTCTTTGGGCGCATTTCTTAGAGCACAAGAACCTTGATGCTCCAGGTACCGATCGTTTGACCAATGAGGAGTTACTTCACTTGGAGGTAGATGTACTCATTCCGGCAGCGTTATCGGATTCGATTACTGCTCATACTGCAGGTGGCGTCAAAGCAAAAATCGTTGTGGAAGGTGCCAATGCACCAACTTCACCTGAGGGAGATGCAATTTTAAATGACAAAGGCATTCTCGTTGTCCCAGATATTTTGGCTAACTCAGGTGGAGTAATTGTTTCCTACTTCGAGTGGGTTCAAGACAAGCAGAACTTTGCCTGGGATGCCGAAGAAGTTCGGACGAACTTGGACCGCATCTTGCTCAAGTCCTTCGGCGAGGTCGAGGAGATGGCTAAGAGCCGTAAGGTCACATGGCGTGAAGCTGCGCACATGTTAGGTGTTGCACGTGTTGCAGAGGCGCACAAACTACGCGGGCTCTATCCATAAAATATTGGAACTAAAAAGCGGGCGTGAGAATCTCACGCCCGCTTTTTAATTAATAATTAATTAAGCAACTGCCTTCTTAAGCTTTGTTCCAGCGCTGACCTTGACGCCAGTACGTGCAGGAATCTGCAGAACTGCGCCAGTTTGTGGGTTGCGACCTGAGCGAGCTGCACGGGCCACTGCCTCAATTGAGATAAAGCCAGGAAGAACAAGCTTTTCCTTGCTCTGGAGCATTGAGATAGCAAGGGCTTCAAGCGCCTCTAGCACTGATGACACTGCGCTTTCGGTCTGCTTTGAATCTGAGGCTAGCTTTGCAACGATCTCTTTTTTATTCATTGTTAATTCTCCAGTACTGGGTTGAAGTTAATACACGTAATCCTGCCAGCAAAGCCCGTCGAATCAGGCTTAACCACGCTAGGTGGCGGGTTATTTCCTCATATTCATGCAAATTTGCCCCAAAATTGCGGCGAAAATCGGCACAGAGGGAGTTTTTGTTGAGAATAGTTAAACTGATTGAATGCTAACGCGATGGACACGAATGGTTCTTCGTCGCAGGGCAATCATGGTTTTGGTGTGGCTTGCCATCACCGTAGCTGGTGCATTCGCAAGTGCCAATATCGGCGAGCACTTAACCACCTCCCTCGAAGTTCCCAGCAGTCAATCGGCCCAAGCCGACGCCATCCTGTCTTCACACTTTGGTGAAAATACTCAAGGAACTTTTAGCGTTGTCTATAGATACAAAACTTCTACTCCCACGCAAATTGCGGGATATAAAGATGCAATCTCCGAAGCTGCGCATGTAATTCCTGGTTCGGATGTAACAGTACAAAAAGCGATTGGTGGCGTCCTATTTGCCAGCATTACAACTCCCTTAAATCTTTTGCACGCCGCCGCCTATACCCAAGCCCTTCGCAACGCGATTTCCGGGCAAGGATTGATTGGGGCACAAGTAACTGGGCCACCAGCGATTAACCATGACGTATCCCCCGTTTTGGCCAATGATTTGCACCGGGGTCAATTAATTGCCATTGCAATGGCGCTGCTACTTCTAATCCTCATGCTCGGAATATCTATTGCAGTCATCATTCCTTTGATTTTTGCCGTTGCCTCGATTTCCCTCGCCTTGTCCCTTATATTTTTACTCTCGCAAAGAATGCTGATGGTTTTATACATCCCAAATATTGTGGAACTAATCGGCCTAGGTCTCGCAATTGATTATTCATTGCTCATCATTCATCGCTTCCGTCGCGAACTACGAGATCATCCCGCAATTGAAGTGAGTGAAGCAATCAATCGGACTATGGCGACAGCGGGCCGCACAGTAATCATCTCTGGTTTCATTGTCTCCATCGCCTTGGCAACTCTCTTGTTGGTGCCTGTTCCATTCGTCAGATCCCTTGGTGCCGCAGGGATTATTGTGCCTCTGTCCTCAGTACTTGCAGCAATAACTCTTGCTCCAGCCCTTCTTTCGTTGCTGGGGCGGCGATGTGTTGTCACAATCGGATTTAAAGGTGTTATTTCCAAAGCCGATGTCATGAATGGCTCGTGGGCGAGAATTGCCCGCTTTGTAGTTTCTAAACCTAAGGCTGTCTTCTTTAGCTCCCTTGTAACCCTAGCAATTATTATTATGCCGATCTTCTGGCTCTCAATCACTCCGAGTTCATTAACGGCGTTACCCGCCAATCTTGAATCCGCCAAGGCAGTGGCAATGGTTACTGATCGCCTTGGATCTGGTGTAATTACCCCGCATGAAATAACCATTGACTTAGGCGCAGATAATCGTGCCACCACGCCTTCGATAGATGCAGCACGATTGAAACTAGCAAAGCAATTATCTAAAGACTCTGAAATCTTTATAGTTGCTACCGAAAACAAACCGCCCTTTATTGATGCCGGTGGAAGATATATAAGAATTTTTGTTATCGGACGACATGTACTCGGAGAGCAAGAGAGTGATCAATTAGTCAAAGTCTTGCGAGCAATTGATTTGACGCAATCGGGATTTAGTAGCGATGCAAAACTATATCTTGGAGGCGCGCCAGCCCAAGGCGTCGACCTGATTCGAGCAATAATCAATTCACTGCCTTGGATTATTGTCCTTGCACTCTTACTGACCTATATCCTTCTTGCGCGCGCTCTTCGTTCAGTAATCCTTCCGCTTAAAGCTATAGCTCTAGATCTTATTTCTATCGCCGTTGCTTTTGCGGCATTAGTAGGCGTCTTTCGTTTTGGCTTTGCCTCATCCTTTCTTCAAACCTATCGCCTTGATCAGTTAGAGGCATGGGTGCTCATCTTTCTATTTGCCATTCTCTTTGGCTTATCCATGGATTACGAACTCTTCCTCGTCTCAAGGATGCGTGAGGCGCGCGAGGCAGGTGCAACTAATGAAGAAGCCATTGTTGAAGGTTTAGCCCACACTGGTGGGGTTGTAAGCGCTGCAGCGATCATCTTTCTCTCTGCAGTCAGTGGTTTCGTTACGGGTCACTTTGCCGGCCTACAGGAGCTCGGTATAGGCCTTGGTATTGGCGTTCTTATCGATGCAACGATCATTCGTGGACTCTTGCTTCCAAGTGCAATGGTCTTACTCGGCCGCTGGAACTGGTGGTTGCCCGCATCATGGGCACGTTTGTTAAAGACTAAAGCCTCATCCCTGGACTAACCAGAGATGAGGCTTTAGTTTTAAGTTTTACTTATTTAACAATATTGATTGCAAAGTGGAAGGCTGGGATTTGGTAACCCGCAGCCAAGCCAGGAAAATCGCGATCAAAGGTCAACACTGGAGTCATTCCATATGGAGTGTTTCCAAATGAAGGTTGTTGAGTATAAAGAAGTGGACGTAGATCGATAATGTGTGTACCGACTCCGCCAAGAGCTTTTAAGTGAACAACTAAATAACCATTGGAGTTAAATCCACAACCGTAACCGATATAACTATTGTCATATGTCACTGCCAAAGTGTTATCGAACTGTGTCCAGCCGACACCCTTCAGACTAATTGTGAACTCTTCACCCTCTTTAAACGTATTGGTAGGTGCACCTGCTCCACCTTTAGCAAATGCATCAGCTGAACCGGATAGATCGGCCTTTGCAAGTCCCATTCCAATTGTTTTACCATTTTTGTCAAGGAAAGGCATAATGCTTTCTTTAACGTAGAAGAGAGCCTGTGCCTCAATGACATCGCCCTGCTTAATTTGAATAACGTGCCAACCACCAAGGTGATCTGGAATTGTTACCTCTTGACTAATAGAGGAGCTTTCAACGTTAACGGTAGCTAGTGGCAAAGAGTTATATACCCAACAAGTTCCAGTTGTGCAGTTAACTCGATTCCCAATGACCGTTGCCCAGACAATCTGGTGTGAACCAGTTGTAGTTAAACCATTGACCTTAATCGTTGTCTTACTTCCAACTGGACCGCTCTCAGGTGAGAGTGATGCAACGGCTTTAGTATTTGGATCTAGGCCGATATTTGAAAGAGTTGTATGCGCAGATACGGTCGGGGTTACTATTGATGGCCATTGAATGTAAGGGGCGAATGCGCCTTTATCCTTAGTAATTGTGAAAGTTCCAAAACCACTATTTGCATAGGGAACTGGTGACTGCATCACGTTTAAGTAGGAGAATGAAATCGCTTCATTGGCTTGAACGAAGTGTTTGCCAACGTTTCCGGAGGCCAAAATTACGACTTTAGCTGTTCCTCGCGTCCACCGTGCCATCATTTCGCCAGCAAAGTGATTGTCATAGATAAGGGCTGCACCAGCTGCATAAAGCTTTGGTCCAAGACCCGTGTAAGTAACGGTAATTGGAGTTCCAACTGGTCCGCTCGTTGGTGTCATTGTAAATCCGCGTGCAACCTGGAGGCCACCGTGACCTGCACCGACACCGGAGGAAACTGCATAAATATCGTGGACGCCGCCCCAGTCTGATGGAATTTTCGTTGCAAAGCTAAATGCGCCAGCGGCATCAGTTGTAACTGTTGCCATGTCAACATTGTAATTTACATAACTAGTTCCCATGTAGTTCAAAGTATTTGGTTCGATTCCTGCTACCCAACTGGCATCGGATGTCGACCAGGTTAAAGTGAATGTCGCATTTGGCGCCATCGCTTTACCAGATACAACGATTGGATCTCCGACGATGCCCTGTGCTGGTACGACAGTTAAATTAACCATTGTCTGTGGAGTGGTAAACGCTGCCGACTTTGTACCTGTAAATGGCACTGCTGGAATGTTTGGAATTCCTGCCGGAGCAATCAATGTGGTACCGACTGCTGCATCTGCGCCATTAGCTGGGCCCACCATGGCAACTGCCACGGTGAGCGCAACTACCGCGCTTAGAGCTGTAATTTTTCTTGCTGAGCTATGTAGTTTCATTCGTCTCTCTCCGTATCTAATTTATGCTTTTGGAAGGGCGTATAGTGTTAACTTTGAAGCATCAGTAAAGTTTGATGCCCATGTAGCTGTTGCACCTTTTAGTGCGGGTGAAACCGTTACAGAGCGGTAATAGCTAACTCGCTCATAGACGGTGCGGCCATCGGCGCCAATTTCACGCTTGCCATTTACCATTTTTGGAGAAAGTTTGGTCGATAGAACCTTCATTGTGGTTGAGTCTTTTGCGACCATCGTTACTTTGTAACTGATAATGCCAAGAGTGCTATACAAAGGAGCAGCACCTGTCTTTAGGACGGCGGTCCAGAAAGCAACTCCGCTGTGGTTTCCGTAGTTCATTGGTAGTGGATCTTTAACTCCAGCTACTTCGATAAAGGCTTTAGCGGTGTTATTTGAATCCATCACTGCGCCGCCCTGATCGGCATTATTTGCATAGACGCGAAAGACGATTGTTTGTCCAATGATGAACTCGCTTGCGATTGTGCAACCCACACCAAAGCGTGGAGCTAAAGCCCCTGAAGTTCCGGTCGCCAGGACAGTATCGACATAGATATGAATAGGTGAGACAACGCCCTGAACTGGAACGCCTACTTTGACGTTGAGTGGGGCCGATGTAACTGGTGAAAAAGCTGCAGCATCTGTTGGTGTGAATTGACCGGTTAATGCCACTGCGCCAGCTGCGGCTGGTAACCATGCGCACTTAGCTGCAAAGGGCTCAACTGTTGCCGTTAGTGAAGTTTCACAGCCTGCGATTGCAACGCCATTAGCAAAAAATTTAACAGTTCCTTTGTTATTGGCAGTTGCAGTGATTGTAATTGGAGCTAGTCCAAATACACCACTTCCTCCTGAAAGGATGAGCGTCGAGGCAGCTGGTGCTGCATAGGCAGGCGAGCCCCCGACAAATACGCCGCCAAGTAGTGCAACTGCACTAATGACTGCGGTTGAGATTTTCTTGTTCATTTTTGCTCCTTATTTAAATGATTGTGCGCGGATTCAATAAAACTATTTAGTAACGATATTTCCTGCGATTGTGAACTTAAAACTATCGATCTCTTTCTTGCCTGCAGTACTTGATTGAATATTGAAAGAACCAGCCGTCACTTTGAGAGTTCCGGTAGCTCCAGCATATTTACCGGTACCACCATTGATGATTGCATTTCCAGTGAATGTAATTCCAGTTGGTGCATTTGCATCTTCAGCACATGCTCGAGCCGATGAATCAAAAGTAACTTTTAGAGTGTTTCCGCCGCCACTTAAAGTGCCAGAACCATTAAACGTGTCGCACTGGTTAGCAGGTGCTGACGATCCAATTCCAGCTAAGTCGGTGAGGCCTAGGACGTTTCCTGTACCGGTTCCATCTACAGATGTGGCTTGAACATAACTATCACCCCAAAGAAGTGAAATCTTTCCCGTATAAGTTCCAGAAAATGCTACGGTCGCACCCTTTGCTGCTGCCGGAGTGGTTGCGGCCACTGTTGGCTTAACCACTGGCTTAGTTGTTGTGTACCCAGTTGGACACTTAGCTGTTGTAACTTTTTTGACAACAGTTCCTTTGTAGCAAGTAATCGTTTTAGTTGCGGCGTTGGCCGTTGGTATAGCCGCTACTAAAACTGTTAGTGCAGTTAGTGCTACTAATGCTCTCGCTATTGTGGATTTCTGAACTGTGTTCATTGTGAGTCCTCATCTCTCCCTGAAGTATTGCTATATAAGTACAAGCAAATCTTGGCACTGCCCTCACTTTAAATTGTGATTTTCCTGAGGGGTGGCCCTATCGCGGGTATTAGGTCAATCACTTTTTAATAACCAATATTCCTTGCGTCACATTTTTAGCTATTAGTTACGAAAAAATGCGAGGTAGCCCTCCATAAAAGAAGTGTTTTATAGGGAGTTTTTTAGCGCGAAAGAGCAGGGCGGCTCATAAGTTTGCGCAGAAATCCGCTTATTTCGGCCAGAAATAGCTTGTTCACTGGCGCAAGCAGTTTATGTCCCTTAGTGTTCGGGGGTGAATAAAAACATTGATTCGGATTTTCTAGCTCTACCATTATCGGCAGTTTCAGATAGCGCAATTAGTACTGCAACAAGTGCAGGCGCATCTCATGTTGATGTTCGCATCGAACGCACACGAACTGGATTGCTTTCACTACGTGATGCAAAACCTGAAACACAAAGTGATGAGACTAATGCCGGTCTTGGTGTTCGAGTAATAGTTAATGGTGCGTGGGGTTTTGCTTCGTCTCCTGAGATCTCAGTTGACTCTGCAAAGAAATTGGCCCTTACTGCCGTCGCAATGGCCAAGACTTCTAAACCACTGTCGACTGAACTTGTATCTCTTGTAACTGAGCCGGTTTATGCAAATCAGACTTGGGTCTCTGATTACGAGATTGATCCATTTTCAATTTCTGATTCAGATAAGAAGGATCGTCTTGCTCACTTAAGTAACGAGCTATTGAAAACCGAAATTGTCAATCACACTTCGGCACATGCAATGTATGTCAAAGAACAGAAACATTATGCCGACTCATATGGCACCAGCACTACGCAACAACGTGTCCGCATGCAAACTCAAATTGAAGCGATTTCACTTGGTGCACATGGTTTTGAAGCGATGCGCACGTTGGCGCAACCTGCAGGTTTTGGGTGGGAGTGGATGGGTAACAAGCACTGGAACTGGGACGCTGAAATTGCAGAACTTCCAACTTTATTAGCTCAAAAGGTTGCAGCGCCTTCGGTTGAACCTGGTCGCTATGACGTTCTTGTCCATCCATCAAACTTATGGCTCACAATTCATGAGTCAATCGGCCATGCAACTGAACTAGATCGCGCCATTGGCTATGAAGCCAACTACGCCGGAACTTCCTTTGCGACACCCGATAAGTTAAATACTTTGAAGTACGGATCGGCTTTAATGAATGTAACTGGTGATCGCAATACTTCTCACGGCCTGAGCACCGTTGGCTTCGACGATGAAGGTGTCGCAGCTCAAAAATGGGATCTCATTAAAGATGGTGTGTTGGTTGGCTATCAGCTTGATCGGCGAATTGCCGCCATAGTCAACCGTGATCGCAGCAATGGCTGTGCCTATGCCGACTCCCCTGCTCATGTTCCGATTCAGCGCATGCCCAACGTCTCTCTTGCAGCTAATCCAACCGGGCCAACCTATGACGAGATGGTCACATCGATGGATGATGGAATTATTATCAAGGGCGATAAATCCTGGTCGATCGATATGCAGCGCTATAACTTCCAATTCACTGGCCAGCAGTTCCACCGTGTTAAGAATGGAAAAATTGTTGGTCAACTAAAAGATGTTGCCTACCAAGCGACAACTACGGATTTCTGGGGCTCAATGAAGGTGGTTGGAGGTCCGTCTACCTATGTACTCGGTGGCGCCTTTAACTGTGGAAAAGCACAGCCTGGTCAGATTGCAGCGGTAAGTCATGGTTGCCCAGCGGCAATCTTCGACAAAGTAAATATTCTTAATACCGTTGCGGAGGCTGGAAAATGATTTCTGCTCAAGATTTAATTGAAAAGATTACTTCAACTGCAACTTGTGATGACTGCATCGTTGTTGTCAAAGATAAGACTCAAGCTAATTTGCGCTGGGCGGGCAGCACATTAACAACAAATGGCGTTATTCAAGAGCGCAGCGTTACGGTAATTGCATTTGTTGCAACCGATGGCGGCATGGCTACAGGTGGAGTTTCACGAACTGATGTCTCACTCGCCGACGTGCCAACGTTATTAGCCGAGGCAATTGCTGCGGCCAAAGCATCGGGCAAAGCTGAAGATTTCGCACCTCTTGCTACCAATAGTGCAATCGGTGATTGGGCAGCTCCCCATGTTCCTACCGGCCCAGAAGTATTTTCTACTTTTGCACCAGCCCTTGGAGATATGTTTTCGCGTTCAGTTGCCGACAAGATAGAACTCTTTGGCTACTCCGAACACACACATGAAACTACATGGATTGGGTCAAAAGGCGGCTTGCGCCTTCGCAAAGACTCACCCGTTGGCCGCGTAGAGATGACTGGAAAGTCGCATGGTCGTACTCGCTCAACGTGGAATGGCGTTGAGACCCGCGACTTTAAAGATGTTTCAGTTGCATCTATAGATGCCCATATTCGCCAACGTCTAATGTGGCAAGGTACCAAAGTTGATCTACCAGCAGGTCGCTATGAAACCGTTCTGCCGTCGGGATCGGTTGCCGACATATTTACTTACATGATGTGGGTATCTGCCGCCCGCGATGCGCACGAAGGTCAGTCGGTATTTTCTAAAAAGGGTGGCGGAACCCGTGTCGGTGAAAAACTCTCTAACGTCGGCTTCCAATTCTTTAGCGATCCAGACTATAAACAACTTCCTGCCGCTAATTTTGTCGCTACGGCAGTTAGCTCGCCATTCTCTTCAGTCTTTGATAATGGTCAACCTATTAAACGCGTTGACTGGTTCAAAGATGGCGTTTTGCAATCCTTAATTCAAACTCGCGCTAGCGCCGCCTTAACAAAACTTCCCTTCACACCGATGGGTGAGAATGCCATCATCAGTGTCGATGGTGGAGCAGGATCACTGGAAGACTTGGTCAAGAAAGTTGATAACGGACTTCTGCTGACAACATTCTGGTACATCCGTATGGTTGATCCCAACTCATTACTGTTAACTGGTCTTACCCGTGACGGTGTTTATCACGTGAAGGGTGGAGAAGTTGTAGGTGCTACCAACAACTTCCGTTGGAACGACTCCCCAGTTTCAGCTCTGAATCGTATTTCACATGCTGGTGCTACCGAGTGGACTCAACCGCGCGAATGGGCTGGTGACATGTCCAACATGGCAGTTCCGCCACTTGTGATAAAAGATTTCAATATGTCGACGGTGAGCCCTGGAAGTTAGGAGTTAATCACTCCAGTTGCCAGCAAGACCAGTAACGTCGAACCCAAAAGTATGCGGTAAATAATAAATGGCATAAAAGATTTTGTTGCAACAAATTTAAGTAGCCAAGCAATAACGGCATAACCGACAATGAATGCGATAACAGTTGCCACAAGGGTCTGGGAAAGTGAGTAAACCTGAACTCCAGCACTATCGCCAAATGCGCCTTTGAGTTCATATAAGCCACTGCCAAATACTGCTGGCAGCGCGAGTAAGAATGAATAACGAAGTGCGGCATCGCGGCTATAGCCAAGTAAACGCCCCATTGCAATTGTTGCCCCGGAACGAGAGACACCTGGCATCAGTGCTAGTGATTGAGCTAATCCATACAAAATGCCATGTGAAGAGTTCAAATCTTTGAGGCCGCGTTCACTCTTTCCGTAATGATCTGCCAAGCCAAGAATGATGCCAAAGACGATCATGACGGTAGCTATTAACCACAGTGAGCGTAGATTATTTGTAATGATGTCTTGGCCTAAATATCCAAGAACGATAATTGGCAATGAACCAATAATTATGAGCCATCCCATGCGTGCTTGTAGTTTTTCTTCCCCGGATAAAGTGGTTCGCATAACCACTTGGCGAAACCAGCACACGATAATCTTTTTAATGTCATTCCTAAAGAAAATAAGAACGGCAAGCTCAGTTCCAATTTGGGTGATTGCCGTGAATCGGGCACCAGGATCTATCGCCTTGGTGAAGAATTCGCCGGCAATTCGCTGGTGGGCGCTAGATGAAATAGGTAGGAACTCGGTTAAGCCCTGCAAAATTCCCAGAAATATTGTTTCAAACATCATTGCACCTATTCACTTAGTTTTAGGTGCTAATAGTAACTTCCTGGTATCGAAAAGATGGGATAAGCGAAGGCAATCTAAGGTGCGTCCAAGGCAATCTTGTCGGGTTTCCCAGCAAAATATCCGACTCCGGCCAGCACAATAGAAAGTAATAAAGGCGCGATCAGTGCGATATTCCAATTCAAAGTTGCATCAAAGATAGCTCCCACGATTCCCGGTGCAAAAGCAGCCATTAAATATCCAACTCCCTGTGCCATGATTGAAAGGGATCGCGTTTCACTAGCAACGGTACTTCGCTTCACAGTTAAGAGAAGTGAGAGTGGAAAAGTAACTGAAAGTCCAATGTTCCAAATAAGTAGCCAGATAACTAAGTGCCAGCCATGATCAAAAATTACGCCAATAACGCAAACGGCAACGATGGCTCCAACAATGGCTAAAAGTAATCTCAAATCAGGAAGCTTTGATGCATAATGTGGTGCAACGATTCCGATAATTGAGCCCAGGAGGCCAGTGATTGAAACCACAAAGCCTGCGTCTCTTAATATAAATCCTTTTGACACCAAAATAGTTGGCAACCAAGTAGCCGATCCATAGTAAATCATTGACTGAAGCCCAAAGAATACTGCGATGCTCCACGCCCCTGGCCTGCGCAAAAGCTGACGGTGAAATTTTGACGACAACTGCATGTGACGCGAGTCTGATGATTTGGAGGTCTTAATTAGCCACCATGCTGAAGAAAAAAATCCAATAACTAACCAAGGCACCATTGCAAGACGCCAACCCCATGAGGTCGCTTTCGCCAATGGAACTGCTACAGCAATTGATATCGAGGCAAATGCCCCCATGACTGTTATGTAAATTCCAGTTATTAACCCGGAATGCCCAGAGGAATTTTCCTTTACCCACACTGGTAACGAAAAATTCAAAACTGCGATTGCAATTCCAACCGTTAAGGACGAGATAAAGAGCATCGGTAGATTTCCGATAGTCCTAAGGAATATTGCCACTGTGAGTACGGTGAGAGCTACGGCAATCACTCGATTAGTTCCACCGATTTTGCCAACGAGGGGCATTAAGAATGCGCTGCCGGCAAAGCAGAGTACCGATAATGAAGTAAGAAATGAGAGCAGAAAAGAGCTCAAGTGATACTGCTCTTTAAGGATTGGAATCAGCGGGCTCATGATTGTTAAGCCTGCACGCATATTTATCGCGGCGATGAAAATGGGCAACCCTTGACGTATTGCATCCTTATTGCTTACGGCTCCCGGTTGCATCAGGCAAGACTATGGCACAAGTGAGTCTGATTTCATGGCTTTAGTCGCCTTAGATACTATGGGCAAATGAGTAGAAACATCCTTGTTACAGGCGGAACGGGTGGAATAGGACGCGCATTTGTCGATCGTTTTGTTAAAAATGGCGACAAAGTTTGGCTCACGTTCTTTAAAGAGAGTGAAAATCCGCAAGAGCTAGTTGCCTCGTATCCATCAGGTACGGTGCAAGCTTTTCAGCTGGATTTAGGAAATCACGCTTCAGTTACACAGCTTGTTAAAGCTCTCCCGGGTGTGCCCGATGTTCTCATTCACAATGCAGGCCTTGGTTCAAAAACCGTTGAAAATATAAGTGATGTGGCACATGAACAATCACAGATGTTGATTCAAGTAAATGCCATTGGCACCCTTTGGCTAAATGACCTTTTGCTTCCCCTTATGGTGACAAGAGGCAGTGGCAAAATAATTTTGATTTCATCCGTTGGCGGGGGCATAACTCAATTTGCTGGCTTTAGTTATGCCGATGGAATGTCTAAAGCGGCGATTGCATTCCTTGGTCGCACTTTAGCTGCCGATTTATCTCATACAGGCGTCGAGGTTTTTACAATCTGCCCAGGTGCAACAAATACGCCGATGTTTTCGGCAAGCACTCTGCAACATTTATCCGAGGCCGATAAAAAAGAATTAATCAGTTCGCTACCAAAATCTCGTTTGATTGAACCAGAAGAAATCGCCGAACTTGGATTTTTCTTGGCATCAGAATCAGGCAAGATCCTCCACGGTGCAGTAATCGATGCCTCTATGGGATTAGGTGTAAACCCGGGGTTACTACAAAAGTAATTACAGTAAATTCTGTAACTGCTCCGTATGGGCTTGCATATGGTTTCTAGCTTTACCAATTAAAAATGAGACGCTGACTTCGCCCGCCTCTGGATGCACTGAAAGTCTGTCCCACTGAGTGTGAGAAATCGGAGATAGGGTAACGATGACTAATTTGCCAACGGATTCAATGAGTGCGAGAGAATTAAGCCAGTCACGGCCCGCATAGTTGAGAACATCAGGGTATTCATCTTCATTAAAGGGAATTACTGGAGGCTTATCAATTGTCAAAGCGTTGAAATATCGAAGCGCGAAATGCATCTCGGCATCGGCAACGTGGTGCATTACGAAGGCTGGCGACCACTCTCCAACTTCCTTTACTGCAGCCGCAGTTTTAGCATCAAATCTCCGTGCAACCGCCATGAATGCGTTGAAGTTCTCACTATATTCGGCCAATATCTCTTTGCTCATAAGTGAATCCTACTTCCTTAGCGCTGTTTTGGAGAGCTAAGCATCTAATGCACTTGCAAATTGACTTGCATAAAGGTCGAAATAAAATCCCTTGCTGGCCATCAGATTCTCGTGGCTGCCTTGCTCAATAATTTTGCCTTTATCCATCACTAAAATTGTGTCGGCATCCCGAATTGTTGAAAGCCTATGGGCGATTACAAAGCTCGTGCGTCCTTGACGCAGCTTGGCCATAGCGTGCTGAACCATTACCTCAGTACGTGTATCAACCGAAGAAGTCGCCTCATCTAAAATCAGGATTGCTGGATCTGCCATAAAGGCACGCGCAATCGTTATGAGTTGGCGTTCACCATTTGAGACCGTTGAATTATCATCAGAGACCATTGACTCATAGCCATCGGGCAGTGATCGCATAAAGTGATCGATGTTGGCCGCTTTTGCCGCTGCAATAACTTTCTCGTTCGTTGGATCTGCACTACCAAAGGCGATATTTTCACGCATGGTGCCCTCGAAGAGCCACGTATCTTGTAAAACCATGCCAAATTGTCGTCGCAAGTCATCACGCGTGAGTGAGCGGATATCAACGCCATCTAAAGTAATTCGGCCACCATTAACTTCGTAGAAGCGCATAATTAAGTTCACTAAAGTTGTTTTACCCGCTCCAGTCGGACCGACGATTGCGATCGTTTCGCCTGGGTTGACTTTCAGATTAAGGTTTTCAATCAATGGCTGCTCTGCAACATAACTGAAGGTAACGTTCTCAAAACACACTTCCCCTTTTGCCCGATCAATTGAAGTGGCCTCTTCTGTCTCAGGCACCTGCTCTACTGCATCTAGGAATTCAAATAGCCGCTCTGCAGAGGCAACTCCAGATTGCACGCTGTTCATTAGCCCAGCAATCTGTGCCAGTGGCATGGCAAATTGTCTTGAGTATTGAATGAATGCTTGAACATCACCTAATGACATCGAACCGGTAGCAACGCGATATCCACCCAGAACTGCAATTCCAACGTAAATAAGATTTGAAACTAATTGAGTCGTAGGTTGAATAATGCTTGAAATAAACTGGGCTTTAAAACTTGATTTGCGAACCTCTTCATTGAGCTTACCGAATTCTTCTATGGCACTGTCTCTGCGGCCAAAGACTTTCACAAGAGAATGGCCTGTGTGCATCTCTTCTACATGGCCATTGAGTTTGCCGGTCCAATCCCACTGTGCGACAAATTCTTTCTGAGATCGCTTAGCGATACGAACAGATAGGAAGATGCTAATTGGTATCGCGATTAATGAAACTAACGCTAGCTCCCAACTGATCCAGATCATCATGACCAGAACTGAGATTATTGTGAGCAGTGAGTTAAGGATTTGTGATAAGCCTTGTTGCAATGAGTTGGCAATGTTATCGATGTCATTGGTTACTCGACTCAGCAAATCCCCGCGTGATTGTGTATCGAAGTAACTAAGAGGCAGGCGCCCGATTTTTTCTTCAGCTAAACGTCTAAGCCTAAAAACTGATCGTTGTGTAACGCCGGCCATGAGATAGGCCTGAATCCACATCAAAACAGATGCGATTACATAGATCCCGATTGCCAGCAACAAAATCTTTGCCACAGCGTTAAAATCAATACCAACGCCAGGAACCGCCGAGCTCTTATTTAAAATATCGGCAAGATTATTTTCTCCCTTAGCGCGCAAATCTGCGATCGCTTGAGCTTTTGAGACACCCACCGGCAGACGTCGACCAATGAAGCCATAGAAAATATAGTTAGTGGCTCGTCCCAGGATCTTTGGGCCAAAGGATCCAATAACGACGCTGATAGTAATGAGCGATAAAACCAAAGAGAGAGTTTTTCTTTCAGGACCGAGTTCACGCAGAAGACGATTAAGCGAGCCCTTGAAGTCTTTGGTCTTTGCTGGAGGTGCCCCAAACATTCCAGCCATTGGTCCGCCGCGAGGACCGGCCGCACCTGGACGCGCAGTACTCATGCCGCCTCCTCCGGACTTAACTGAGAGAGAACTATCTCTTTGTATGTTTCACAACTATCCATCAACTCTTGGTGTTTGCCAATTCCTACAATTGCGCCTTGATCTAAAACGATTATCTGATCAGCATTTAGAATCGTACTTACGCGCTGAGCAACAACGATAAGAGTCGAATCACTAGCCGACTTTTCTAAAGCTGCCCGAAGATTGGCATCGGTTGTGAAATCAAGGGCAGAGAAACTGTCATCCAAAATGTAGATTTTTGGATTTTTAGCAACTGCGCGTGCAATAGCTAAGCGCTGACGCTGTCCTCCAGAAAAATTCGTTCCTCCCTGCGAAACCGGTGCATTCAATTTCTCGCTGAGCTCTTCAACAAAATCCTTTGCTTGTGCGATCTCAAGTGCCTGCCACATCGCCGCTTCGCTCGCGCTTTCATCACCGTATTTGAGGGTTGATTCAATTGTTCCGCCGAAGAGAAAGGCACGTTGCGGTACTAGACCAATGTTGTGCCAGAGCGATTCGAGGCCTTGATCGCGAAGGTTAACGCCATCAATGATGACCTCTCCGCCCGTTGGATCAATAAAACGCGGAATCAAATTAACAAGTGTTGACTTGCCACTACCGGTACTTCCTACGATAGCGGTGAATTGACCAGGCAAAGCGGTAAAAGTAATGCCTTCAAGTACTGGGTGCTCAGCTCCTGGATACCTAAACTCAACATTCTTAAATTCAATTTTCCCAGTTCGGGTAGCAGGTGTAATTGGAACGCTGGTTTCGACAACGGAGGAAGGTGTTAGCAAAACTTCAGAGATACGTTCGGCACTTGCCGCCGCTCTTGGAATCATCAGCGACATCATGACCGCCATCATGACGCTGGAGAGAATCTGCATTATGTAGGCTAAAAAAGCGGTCAAATTGCCAATGGGCATGTCGCCAGTATCGACAAGTTTTCCACCAAACCAAATGACGGCAACGCTTGTTAAGTTAAGAATGAGCATCAAGACTGGAAACATAACCGCGAAAGTGCGCGTCACGCTCAAGGTCGTGAGCATTAGATCTTTGCTTACCTCGGCAAATCGTTTCTCTTCAAAATCAGTTTTAACGAAGGCGCGGATGACACGGATTCCGCTTATTTGTTCGCGTAGAACTAAATTGATTCGGTCAATCTTTACTTGCATTACGCGAAAAAGTGGAACAATCCTGCGTAGAAGAACCCAAATTAGTAATGACATCAACGGAGTGACAACTAATAGGAGCAATGAAAGTCTGGCATTTGTCTTGACGGCCATAATTGAGGCGCCAATACCCGTAATCGGTGCGCTGAGCATCATGGTCAAGCCCATGAATAGAACCATTTGAACCTGTTGAACATCGTTCGTGTTTCGCGTAATTAGCGATGGTGCGCCAAATTTATTGAGCTCGCGCGTTGAAAATCTCTCTACCGATGAAAATACTGCCCCTCTTAGATCTGCGCCAAAAGCCATCGATACCTTGGCACTAAAATAACCCAACAGTATTGAGGCACCCATTACTAAAGCAGACGATGCAAGCATCACGAAACCGATTTTCCAAATATAAGAAATATCGCCTTTTGCCACCCCATTGTTGATTAGTTCGGCATTGAGATTAGGAAGGTAGAGATTTGCAATAGATTGAACTAAAAGAAGTATAGAAATAGCACCTACCTGATAACGATAGGGATAGAGATACTCTTTAAGTAACTTCGTCAGCAATTTTTACTTCCTCACTCTAGGTTGAGCATATGCCAAATGACTTTCTACATCAAGGAATTAGGCTTTTCTCATTCCATGCAGTGTTCAGAGTCTCAATAAATGCTTCAAGGGGTTGAGCCCCTGATATTCCATACTTCATATCGACTACGAAAAAAGGCACACCCGTTGCTCCCAACTGTGCAGCTAACTGCCTATCAGCGAGGACTTCGGACGTGAATTGATTTGATGCCAGAAGAGTTATTACATCGGCGGCAGGGATACCAATGCTTTGAGCTATCGCTGCCAAGTCTTGATCTGAAAATACCGGAAGTGATTTTTCGAAATAACTTGAATACATGGCCTCTAAGAGTTCATCTTGCTTACCTAAAGTTGCGGACCACAAAAGCACTCGATGAGCATTGAAAGTATTACCCGAAAGCGTGGCACTTAGGTCGTAACAAAGGCCCTCACTATCGGCGATTGCGCAGACATTGGCCTGCATTTCTGCAACTTCATTTACTGACACTCTATATTTTTCGGCAAGCAATTGCCCGGTTGGAACCGTCTGCTTCATATCTGGTTGGAGTTCAAAGGCGCGGTGACGAATAACAACGTCGTCACGGTGCTGAAATTGCTCAAGAGCCGATTCAAGACGACGCTTTCCAATAAAACACCACGGGCACACCACATCAGACCACACATCAATAATCACTTGGTAACACTATCTCTCACCATATGAATATAGAAACGGCCCGGTTGCCGCTCACTTTCCTGGCTAAATCCTGGGTTTTCAAAACCAATTGCGCGATAAGCAGATATCGCACCGTCGTTATCGGCCCAGACACCGAGCCCTTGACGCTGCCATCCCTTTTCAACTGCACAACTATCTAGATACTCAAATAATGCTCGCAGCGCCCCTTGTCCACGATATTTAGGATCACTCCAACATCCCCCAATCCAACATGTTGCACCGTGATCACCATCTAGAACTTCTACCGACATTATTGCGATATCTATCTCGTCAATGGATGCGGCAAGATAATCCAGTTTAGAAAACTTAGACCGCCAATCACTTTCAGTAAAAGCACTCTCAACTTCAAATGTTCCGCCAAATGCCTCTGGACTCTCGCGTAATGATCTCAACCGGAGGTCTTTTAACCGTGGCCATTCATCGGCCGCTAAAATCTCTACTTTTACACGGGAGCTCATGGGTAAATACTGCCCTAAAGATCCTGAAGTCGAGGGACATTCAAAGCTGCACCGTTAATACTCGTTAAAGCCCTCACCTTTAAAAATCTTCGGGGCGCATCTTTCGACTCGAGCTTGCAATGTTTTAGCTTGTTTCGCCGATGAAAAATGAAGTACGTAGGCGCGCTGCCGGCCCGGAGTTAGTTTTTTAAATGCCACAGCTAACCCTGGAACTTTCTTTATTTCAGCTTGAATGTTCTTAGGTACTCCTTGCTCTGATGGTTTCTTGAACTCAACTTGGAGTCCAGCTTCTTCAATAGCGATGGCTTCGGAAATATAGCTTTTAAGAGTCTTCTTCAACTTTATTATCTCTTGTAGATTGGTAAAGCGAATCTGCCGACTGGACTGAACGTTTTCGGTTTGTTGTATGAGGATTCCTTTAGTGTCATTAATCAATGCGCCTTTGAAAAACAGAATGGCGCAATAGTGTTTAAAACCGTGGATCAAAATCACGTTTGCCTTACCTAAGGTGTAACAAGGCTGACCCCACTTTAGCTCCTCAGTTAAACCAGAGTTCAGTGCAATCTCACGCAAAGCGTCGAATTCATCGTTCCATTGGGTGGCTTGGCGCAGAAAAACATCTACTTTTCGATTCACAAACCGAATCCTATCCAGAGCACGATCCAAGGGAGTGGAAAAGCAATTTTCGGTGAAATCAAAATAATTGAATGTTAAATCTCAATCTTTCTATTTTGAGGGGGATTCCCATCCGCAGGTGCAGAGGCAAGTAACTAAAATTGCCAATGCGGAGGGAATACTTAGAAGGGAAGCATGAAATGTCTACAAAAGAAGTATCTATCGTTGCCCCGCTACAATCCAATGGAATCTTTGATTTCCCATCACGTTTCGATTGGGTAGATGACCTTATTCCCCGGGGAATGTTCCTTCGAACCCCTGAGTGGAAGGCAATGCGAATTGAAGAGTTCGTTAAGGATGGAAAGTTGTTTGTGAAGGCAGAGATGCCTGGCATGGATCCCGACAAAGACATAGACGTCTCCATCCACGATGGCTTTCTGACCATCAAAGGTGAGCGACGGGAGGAGATGCGGGATGAGCGCCATTCCGAATTCTCTTACGGTAGTTTCTCCCGCTCAATTGCCCTTCCGCATGGCTGCGATGAAAAGAGCGTCCATGCAGATTACAAAAATGGAATCCTCGAAGTAAGCCTGAAATTGCCACAAAATGTTTCAAATGGAAAGAAGATACCTATTAATAAAGCTCCACACTAAGTTAGCAGCTCCAAGAGTATAGGTAGTGTCATGAGCCAGCCATCGGCAGTGGCGCTGAAAAGTCTTACAAAGACTTACGGAAAAACACGTGGTATCGAAGACATAACCTTTGAGATTTTCCCCGGCGAAGTACTTGGTTTTCTCGGTCCTAATGGGGCCGGCAAAACAACAACCATTCGAACTCTCATGGGTCTCATTCACGCTACCAGCGGATCGGCAAAGATTCTTGGCCATGATGTGCTGATATCCAGTCCGCAGATTCGGATGCGGACTGGATATCTTCCTGGAGCCCTTAACCTCTATAAAAATTATACTGGCATAGAATTACTTAGATTCTTTGCGAAAATTCGTCATGTAAATTGCGATGAGGAGATTTTCTCCCTCGCTAAAAGGTTAAATCTCGATCTCGACAAGCAGATTACAAATCTCTCCCAAGGCAACCGACAAAAAGTCGGCGTCATTCAAGCAGTTATGCATCATCCAGAGGTCTTATTTCTCGATGAACCGACGGCAGGTCTCGATCCAATGGCCCAACGCGAATTTGAATTGATGCTAGATGAAAATAAAAAACGCGGAGTAGCTGTGATGCTTTCCTCGCATGCACTCAGTGAAGTTGAACACCTTGCCGATCGCGTTGCCATTATTTGTGACGGGAAGCTTTTGGTTGTTGACCAGATTTCGGCGCTTAAGGCCAAGGCTTTGCGTTCAATTGATTTATTCTTTGAGCGCCCCATCTCCCCTGAGCTCTTCTCAAAAATTCCTGGCGTCACAAATGTTCTCGTACGTGGCACTTGCATCACATGCACGGTTGTTGGTGTGGAAACGCAAGTACTAAAAGTGGCCGTTACGAATGGCGTGTCTACAGTACAAACCCATGAACCATCATTGGAGAGCATCTTTCTTAACTTGATAGAAAATTCTAGTGCCCCATGAGAATGACTCTATTTAGAAAGATGTATCGAGATCACTGGAAGTCTCTGATTGCATGGGGATTGGTCATCGTTTTCATGGTCACTGTTCAACTTTCGGTTTATCCGACCATCGCCAAATCGGGAGAGGCAGCAAAGCAATTTATTGATTCATACCCGGAAGCTTTCAAGAAAATTTTTCGAATGCAGGATTACACCACTGGGGCTGGTTATCTAGGTACCGAACTCTTCTCATTGATGATTCCATTAGTGATGATTGGTGTAGGAATTACGTGGGGCTCTAGTGCCACTGCCGAAGAGGAGGAGCACGGGACTGCTGACCTACTCTTTAGCCTTCCCATCAGGCGACGAACAATTCTGGTGAGCCGGATGTTTGCAACAGTAATCGCCCTTGCAGGTCTTGCCTTAATCACTTTCCTTAATGTGATTCTTCTCCGGAGCCATTTTGGGTTGGAGGTTGATACTTTGAACCTATTTTATGCTTGCTTGGCCCAGCTATTCCTCGGGATTTTTTTCTCTGGCGTCGGATATTTTCTCGGAGCACTTACTGGAAAGAAGGGGCTTTCACTCGGTGTCGGATCTGGTCTAGGGATAATCGCCTTTCTCTTCTTTTCCTTAGCTCCACTAGTTAGCAATTTTGAATATACAAATCCCTTTAACCCATTTCAATGGACTATATCCCGCAATGTTTTATCAGATGGATTGGATGTACCCGGAATTGCTAAACTCGCAATTTCATCTTTAGTTCTCTATGGCTTGTCAATGATTACCCTTGACAGTCGTGAAATTCGTTCGTAATGTATAACCAACTTAAAAATAGATAAGGTAATGAAATGAACAAGATTGATTTGAAGAAAGATTTGCCTGAATATTTCAAGGCGAATAGTAAAGATTTCTCTGTCGTAAAACTTCCAAAATGCAATTACTTAATGGTCGATGGCAAGGGTGATCCAAACACATCGCCGGCCTTTGAGGAGGCAGTCCAGTTGCTCTACGGTGCTTCTTACACACTTAAGTTTATGCGAAAGAGTGAATTCGGCGATGATTATGTCGTTCCGCCACTAGAAGGATTATGGTGGGCCAAGGATATGAAGAGTTTTGCTATAGGAGATAAATCTAATTGGAGTTGGACCATGATGATTATGGTTCCCAAGGCAATTACTAGGGCCTATGCAACTAAGGCGATAAAGGCATTTGCGTTAAAGAAGCCAGAGCTGAATTGTTCGAAACTTCGTTTTGAATCACTTTTAGAGGGAAAGTCGGTCCAGATTTTGCACGTAGGTCCTTATGACAAGGAGGCTCCAGTCCTATCAAGGATGCACAACGAGTTTATGCCCGAGAAAGGTTTGAAATTCAATGGCAAGCATCATGAAATCTATCTTGGAGATCCTAGGAGAACCGCTCTGGCTAAGTTAAAAACTATCTTGCGCCAGCCAGTTATTGGGATGTAGTAATCCTGTAAAGTTAGTGAATCCTTCTTTATCGCGCGAAAGCTTCACGAAGGGATTTTCGCAAGATAATG
>SESB01000469.1_pt1 | contig 29138 bp, 30 predicted proteins | sample 3171441 | NCBI WGS metagenome assembly SESB01 (sample SAMN06051867, study PRJNA518727) | freshwater metagenome | biome: subpolar coniferous forest; feature: holomictic lake; material: water; isolation source: holomictic Lake 227, 6 m depth | place: Canada: near Kenora, Ontario | collected... | reverse complement strand
AGTAGCGCATAGATTACACGATAATTTTACTCATGCCAATTGCTATTATCATAAATTGAAATTGCCATAAATTCATATTTTTTCTTCGGTTAACGTCAGCCAATCTGGTTTTTGACGATTTTTCCACGCAAACAGCCGCGATTTTGAACCGCAATAATAATTTCGATAGGAAGCCACCGAATCGCCTGCCACTTTATATTCGTCCGGCATCGCAGGCGTAGGCTGACTAAATTCACCCGCCAAAATGTTAAACGGCAACAACTTTAGCGGCGTGAACAAACGACTCGTGGCGTGAATTTTTTCATAACGAAACGTATATTCTTCCAACAAACAACTCAATAATCGCCACAAAAATACATAATTTTCATCACGTTGTCGTGTCCAAATCGCCGACGGATGTTGAATATGGGTTGCTTCGTAGAGTATCGCATCGCGTTCGTCCGGTAATCGCCACCGCTTTACTTTTCGCCCCGCTCCCGATGTCGTCAGAATTTCCGTTCCGTCCAAAAATCGATGCGTCGTTGACAGCAATTGCGCGTATTCCAAAATCATTTTCACAACGTGTTTATCAACGTGTTGTTGAGCGCAAATTTTCGGCTCGGTGTGTAAATAAAAAATATTCATTTTATTTTATGTTCCGGAAGTGTGTTGGCATTATTCGTAAAAGTCTTTTTCATCACTAAAACCGTATTTGTCCGACAATCGCAATAAAACAAATAATGCGCCCGTGCCGCCGTCTTTCGGGCTGGCAGAACAAAACGCTTGCACGTCTTTGTGTTGGCGTAACCAGCGATTTAGTTCATTTTTAATCACCGGTAAATTATCCAACGAGCGATAACCTTTGCCGTGAACAATGTGAACGCAACGACCGCCTTCTTCCACGCTGTTGTGCAAAAAATGCAGCAATTGCCGTTTTGCATCTGGCGTATTCAAACCGTGTAAATCTATTTCGGCATCAATACCAAAAAAACCCTTACGCAATTTTTTCAGCACGCTATTTTGCAAACCCGCCGACAGAAAATTCATCGAATCATAAATGCCCACCGTTTCAACATCGTCTGAATTTCGAGAACTTAAATGCGCGTCGAAATTCACGGTTAACGGTTTCGGATAAGGCTTCGGTTTCGGTTTTTGCTCGGCATGCAGCGACACTTTATCTTGTTTAACGGTTTGGACTTTGCCGATAGTTTGCCGAAATAAATCTGAATCTTCCATGCTCAACGATGTTTGTGTTTCATGCAATTTCAAAGCGTTTTTTCTTGTTGATTCAACCACGATTGCAAAATCAATTGCGCGGCGAGTTCGTCTTGAACTGCCCATAATTTCGTCGCATTAACGTGAACCTCGTCGAACAATAATTGTTTCGCCTCAAACGTGGAAAGCGTTTCGTCTTGTTGATGAACGGGCAACACAAATCGCCCGTTTAATTGGCGACAAAACTTTAACATTTTCGGCGTAACGGGATTATCGGTGCCGTCGAATTGGCGCGAAATACCCACCACAAAACCCGCAGGCTGCCATTCTTCCACCAGTTTTTCAATGGCTTGCCAATTCGGTGTTTGATTAGGCGAACGCAACGTTTGCAACGAATTGGCGGTCGCGGTGGTTAATTGCCCCACCGCAACGCCAATTTTTTTTGTGCCAAAATCAAAACCCAAATAAGTATCGAGCGACTGACGCGCCAACGGATCTTTACGCATGACCCGCGCGAACCGTGAGTTGGTTAATATCGATGCCGATTTGACTCGCTGCCATTCGCCACCGTAAATCCGCCGGCGTATCGAATAAAATGGGCGCACCAAATGGCGTGTTTAACCACGAATTCGACAACATTTCTTGTTCTAATTGTCCTTTTGCCCAACCGGCATAACCGAGCGCGACAAAATAACGTTCGGGGCCTTCACCTTTGGCAATCGCTTCAATAATATCGCGCGACGTGGTCAATGACATCGTGTCAGAAATGGGCAACGTAATCGCCCATTTTCCACCCGTGGTGTGTAACACAAACCCACGTTCCTGTTGCACAGGACCGCCCACATAAACGGGTGCGTCTGCCGCTGTCATCGATGTAATTGCAATATCCATTTGCATGAAAATTTCTTTTAATTTCATGTCGGATTTACGATTGATTACAATGCCCAGCGCACCATCAGCATTGTGTTGGCATAAATAAATCGCGGCGTGTGAAAAATTATCGTCCGCTAACGTTGGCATGGCGATAATAAATTGATTGTCTAAATAAGTTGTTTCAGTCATGTTTTTTCCTTGATTCGGTTATAAAAATTCGGTCTTTCAGGCGTGTTTTTAATCACCATAAAATTCCCACACCCGCGTAAATTTCAGCGTGTTGGATTCGTTCAATAATTGAAAAGGTAAATCAGAATACGGTGCGCTCGAACGAATCATATTTTCTACCGCTTCGTCTAATTTAACACTTCCCGAAGAACGTGTAATTTTAAAATCGATGAGCGTTCCTTCTGCGTTAATTTCGATTTTCGTTTCTAAAATTCCCGCTGGTAACGTGCCACGGTCATAAATAGTTTGCCCAATACGCTTCACTTTTACGCCAAACTCGTTGATGTATTTATCACGCAGACTAACTTGTTGCTGGTTGATGTGACTACCGATTTGAGAAATTTGCTGCTGCACTGATTCCAACGACAAACGCGGTCTTTCTTTCACTTCAACTTTTTCGATTTTTTCAATAATCGGTTTTTGTATTTTTTCAGGTTTCGGCGGTGGAGCGGGCTTTTCAACTTGTTTCACCACGCTTTCAGATTTTTCAATCGTGATAATTTTTGGCTTCGGCGTTTCTTTTTTCGCTGGCTCAATCGGTTTTTTTATGATTTTTTCGATTGGTTTCACAATGGGTTTTACTGGTTCAGGTGGTGGCGGTTTTGGCGCGACTTCAACGGGTGCGGCATTGCTCGCCGCTTGATTTTCCACCACCACATTATCATTTTGTTTAGCTTTTATTGGCGATGATTGCGTAATAAATGACACTTCAATCAGCGTAGGCGGTTGAGAATCAGGCGCGGGCGTTTTTAGCATCACACCCGTCCAAAAAATAAAATGTAAAACCAGCGCAATCGAAAACGCCCAAATCTTCGCCATTTACGCCACAGTCGCCGCAATATGATCCATCAAAATCCCGGCAATATTCAAACCGAATTGCGTGTCCAATTCTTGCACGCAGGTTGGGCTGGTGACGTTAATTTCGGTGAGCGTATCGCCAATTACATCTAAACCGACAAAAATCAAACCCTTCGCTTTCAATGTGGGCGCAACTTGGCTGACAATCCAATGGTCACGTTCGGTCAACGGACGACCTTCGGCTCGTCCGCCAGCCGCTAAATTGCCGCGCGTTTCGCCGTGTTGTGGAATTCGCGCCAACGCAAACGGAATCGCTTCACCATTCACCACCAAAATACGTTTATCACCGTCTTTAATCGCGGGGAGATATTTTTGCGCCATAATGAAACGCTGATTGTAATGCGTCATGGTTTCTAAAATCACACTGATATTCGGGTCGTCCAAACGTAAACGAAAAATCGACGTGCCGCCCATGCCGTCTAACGGTTTGATAATAATATCGTGTTGTTCATGCAAAAATTCGCGGATTTGGTGCGAATTGCGTGACACCAATGTTTCCGCGCAACATTGCGGAAACCACGCGGTAAATAATTTTTCATTCGCTTCACGCAACGATTGCGGTTTATTGACAACGTAAACGCCCGCACTTTCCGCCTGTTCCAAAATATACGTCGCGTACAAAAACTCACTGTCGAACGGCGGATCTTTACGCATCAAAATGACGTTTAATTCTTCCAACGGAATCGTTTGTTCGGTGATAAATTTAAACCAATGCTGCGAATCGCGCTGCACTTTCAGCGTGCGCGTGCGAGCAAACGCGCGTCCGTTGCGTAAAAATAAATCGCCCAATTCCATGTAATGCAATTCCCAGTCGCGAGCTTGGGCTTCCAGTAGCATGGCGAAACTGGTGTCTTTTTTAATGTTAATGTGGTCGATGGAATCCATGACCATGCCGAGTTTGATAGACATAAGGCGTTGTGTGGTTGGTTGTTGAATTTGAAGTGCGGCAATTATATCGATTTTTTGCTGTGACTAGGATAATTCACCGAAAAATTCAAACAAAAGCCGCGTGTTACATTTATATTCTTGAAAAAAACGATTTAATGATGTTAGTGCATCGATTATAATGCCGGTTTTATCATTTTCAATCACACCTATAGAGGTTTTCATGTCAAGAGTATGTCAAGTTACGGGTAAACGCCCGATGACCGGAAACAATGTTTCACACGCCAATAACAGAACCAGAAGACGCTTTTTGCCGAATCTGCAACATCACCGTTTTTGGGTAGAAAGCGAAAACCGTTGGGTGCGTTTGCGCGTTTCAACGAAAGCAATGCGAATCATCGACAAAAACGGCATTGATGCAGTCTTAGCAGACATGCGTAAAGCCGGTCAAAAAGTTTAAGTCTACGAGGATAAAATCATGCGCGACAAAATTAAATTGATTTCGACCGAAGGTACAGGTCATTTTTACACCACTACCAAAAACAAAAAAACGATGCCAGGCAAAATGGAAATCAAAAAATTTGATCCAATGGCTCGTAAACACGTTATTTATAAAGAAGCTAAAATTAGATAGTTTCATGCTACATTGCGTCAGATAAACGTGCGTATTTGCCCACGTTTCATCTGACCGGCTCCCGTTATCACCTCGCGTTACCCGTTTTCATCGCCGTTTCTACCTTGTTTGACCTATTTCAATCGATTACTATTGTTGTGTTTTTAGAAGGTTCTTTTCAATCTGACACAACGGTGATTATTATGAATACAAAATACAAAACAGGTTTGCTGTTCATCAGCACGCTTTTAATCAGTGGTTGTTACAGCCAAGGCGGTTGGACTCCAACCGTTGATTCGTACAACGACCAAAATTCACGTTTTATCAATCAAGATATGGGCGATTGCCAAGAATTAGCTGGTCAAGCCTCTGGTGGCACGGCAAAAGAAACGGCCATTGGCGCAGGCGTTGGTGGGTTAATTGGCGGTGCAGCGGGAGCAGCGATTGGCGCATTCTCGGGAAATCCTGGCGCAGGGGCTGCAATGGGTGCAGCAGCGGGTGGTTTTGGTGGCGCGGCAAAACAAGGTTTTTCTGCCGAAGAATCCTACAAACGCGCGTATTCCGATTGCATGAGAAATCGCGGACATCACGTCGTGAATTAACTTTTTCAACTACACATTTTTCAATCAATTCTTTCCGCGCGGGGAATTGTTAGCACGGGCATCGCGAACTTGCTGATTAAAAGTCGCTATGTCATTATGGCGCGTTTTTTTAACCTTAAATTTACAGCGAGAAAATCATGGCAGGTCGTAACCACCTTTATATTCCAGGCCCAACCAATGTGCCGAACGAAGTTTTAAACGCAATGCACGTTCCGATGGAAGATCATCGTTCGCCCGCATTTCCAAAATTGTTCGCGCCATTGTTAGAAGATTTGAAAAAAGTTTTCGGCACAACAACGGGACAAACGTTTATTTTCCCCGCAACCGGCACAGCGGGCTGGGAAGTTGCTTTCACGAACGTTTTAAATCAAGGCGATAAAGTGTTGATTTACCGTTTTGGACAATTCGCGCATTTGTGGGCGAATATGGCAACTCGTTTAGGTTTTCAAGTCGAATTGCACGAAGAACCTTGGGGAATGGGCGTTCCACTCGACAAATTAGAAGCGCGTTTAAAAGAAGATACGGCTCACGAAATCAAAGCGGTTTTAATCACGCATAATGAAACCTCAACAGGCGTAACGTCTGATATTGCGGGCGTTCGCAAAGCAATGGATGCGGCAAATCATCCTGCGTTCATGTTTGTTGATGGCGTAAGTTCCGTTGCCAGCATTGAATTTAAAATGGACGAATGGGGCGTTGACGCGATTATCAGCGGCTCACAAAAAGGTTTCATGTTGCCAGCGGGTGGCGCGTTTTTAGGGTTCAGCGCGAAAGCCTTGAAAGCCGCCGAAACCGCAACTTTCCCACGTTGTTTCTTGGATTTGAAAGACCAAATCGCCAACAACGCCACAGGTTACACGCCTTACACACCAAATTTACCGTTGTTGTACGGCTTGCGTCAATCGTTGGATATGTTGTTTGCCGAAGGGTTGGACAATGTTTATGCGCGTCATTTCCGTTTGGGTGAAGGCGTACGTCGTGCAATTGCGGCGTGGGGTTTGACGACTTGCGCTCAAGAAGGTTTCCATTCAAACACCGTCACGGCGGTGGTTGTGCCTGCGGATAAAGATGCTCGCGAAATGATTGGCGTGGCGTTTAATCGCTACAACATTTCGTTTGGTGGCGGTTTGTCAGAAGTGATGGGCAAAGTGTTCCGTATTGGTCACATGGGCGATATGAATGACGTTTCGATGTTGGGTGCAATCGCAGGAGCTGAAATGGCAATGTTAGATTGTGGTTTCGACATCAAAGCAGGCAGCGGCGTTGGCGCGGCGATTGAGTATTATCGTTCGACAGCGGCGTAAGTTTTTTAAACGCTAAATTATGAAGGCTCAAGGTGTAAAAAACTTTGAGCTTTTTTATTGCCGTTGTACTTTTACTGCGATTAAATCATGACTTCAATCACACTTTCCGAGCTATTGGCACAACCTACAATTTCTTCAATTATTTCAACCATTCGAGCCACATTTCCTAATACCTTAGCCATTTATGTTTTCGGTAGTCGCGTTAAAGGCAATTCAAATGCTGAAAGTGATTTAGATTTAGCGGTATTAGTCGCAGGTTATGCCGACCCATTGCGACTGTGGGAAATCGCCAGTGATTTAGCTGAAATTGCCGGTTGCGACGTAGATTTATTAGATATGCGAGCCACTTCAACCGTCATGCAATATCAAATTTTACAAACAGGACGGCGGTTATGGGCGCAAGAATTAGAAGCTGGATTATTCGAGTGCTTTGTGTTGAGTGAAAAATTAGATTTTGACCAAGCGCGAGCAGGATTATTAGCCGATATTCAACAACGAGGAACAATTTATGGATGATGTGTTAATCAATAAAGCGGATACGATTGAACGCTGTGTGGTGCGAGTTCGTGAAGAGTACGACAGTGAACCCGAAAGTTTTTCCACTAATTTTACTCGCCAAGATGCCGCGATTTTAAACATTCAACGTGCGTGTGAAGCCGCGCTCGATATGGGGCAGCATTTAATTCGCCGCGAAAATTTAGGTGTGCCGCAAAGTTCACGCGATGTTTTCACGCTGTTAGCGCAAGCCAATTGGATTGATCATACACTCGCAGAATCACTTAAACGCATGGTCGGTTTTCGCAACGTTGCTGTGCATGACTATAAAAAATTGCAACTCGTGATAACTGTGAACGTGATTACGCAACATTTAGACGAATTTTTGCGTTATTCATCCGCTATTTTAAAAAAAGACGCGCTTAATTTTCGGGGGGATTAAAAAATGAAGTCTTTGGAATTGCTCAGTTCACATTGTAATTGCATCAACGCTTTTCCACGATGACTCAAGCTATTTTTAATCTCGAACGGTAATTCTGCCGCGCTGCATGAATGCGTCGAAACCCCAAAAATCGGGTCGTAACCAAAACCATTTTCACCGCTGGGTTGTTCTAAAATATAACCCTCCCAACGCCCTTGCGCGATTAACGGACACGGATCATCGGCGTGTCGCATCAACACCGATACGCAAAAAAAGTAGGCGCGACGTTCTGTTATGGGTACGCCGTTTAATTCGCGTAAAAGTTTGGCGATATTTTCAGCATCGGTTGCGCCCTGCCCTGCGTAACGTGCCGAATAAATTCCTGGCGCATCATTTAATGCCGCAACGACCAAACCCGAATCGTCCGCAATTGCGGGTAATTTTGAAATTCTCGCCGCATGACGCGCTTTTAAAATCGCATTTTCGACAAACGTGGTGCCAGTTTCTTCGATTTCTGACACATTGAATTGCGTTTGTGGAATCAATTCATAATTCGGCAATAACGCTTGAAGTTCTTTGATTTTCGCCGCGTTACCGCTGGCGAGTACGAGTGAATTTGTTTGATTCATAAGGTTTCAATCAGTTCCAAAAATTGTGTTTCATCGATGACTTTAACGCCCAAATTTTGCGCTTGCGTCAATTTACTTCCTGCTGCTTCACCCGCTAAAACACAGGTTGTTTTTGCTGAAACTGAACCCGACACTTTTACGCCGAAACGTTCTAAAATCACTTTGAATTCATTGCGCGGCGCACTCAACGTGCCAGTTAAAACCCAAGTTTGACCCGCCAAAGGTTGCGTATTTTCGATGGATTCATTTTCACTTTCATCCCAATAAACACCCTCCGCGAGCAAATTATCAACCAACTGATTTTGCGCTTCATCATCGAAAAAACGTCGGACATTGTTTGCTGTAATTTCGCCAATATCGGGGATTTGCACCAACGTTTCTAAATCGGCAGCGCGACATTTTCCTAACGTTTGAAAATGTTTCGCTAACAATTTTCCCGTTGATTCGCCCACTTCGGGAATTCCTAACGCCGTTAAAAAAGTGCTGAATTTTGTGTGTTTCGAGGCTTCAATCGCGGCGAGAATTTTTGTCGCATTTTTTTCACCTTGTCCGTCTAAAGTTGAAATATCGTCGAGGGTCAATCGGTAAATATCCGCGACGCTGGTTAAAACGCCTTGTTCACACAGAATTTCGATTAACTTTGCGCCGAGTTGACGAATGTTCAAGCAATCGCGCGAGGCATAATACTTAATGCGTTCGGCGATTTGAGCGGCACATTTTAAACCGCCAGAACAACGATAAGCTGCTTGTTTATCAACACGTTTAACCCGTGAGTCGCAAATTGGGCAGTGTGTCGGCATGATAATCGCGCGTCGTGCTTCGCCTTCGGCAACGACTTTCACGACTTTCGGAATCACGTCGCCGGCGCGGTGAATTTCGACAGAATCGCCGATGCACAAATTCAAACGTTCGATTTCGTCCATGTTGTGCAAGGTCGCATTGCTCACGGTTACGCCACCGACAAACACGGGCTTTAAACGCGCCACGGGGGTTAAAACACCTGTTCTTCCAACTTGAAAATCCACGTCCAGCAACGTTGTCGTCATAACTTGTGCGGGAAATTTTCGCGCCACCGCCCATTTTGGCGAACGTGAAATAAAACCCAATTTTTGCTGCAAATTCAAATCGTCAATTTTATAAACAATGCCGTCAATTTCCATTGGCAACGTTTCGCGCAACGTTTCCATACGTTGATAATCTTGATCAAATGCGATTTCTGCGGCGAAAAAATGGTGGCAATTCGTATTTTCTCTAAATCCTAATGTCGCCAAATACGCCATAATTTCAGAATGCCGCAAAAATTCACGCTCGCCCGAATACTCGCCAATGCCGTAAGGAATAAATTGCAACGCGCGTTCGGCGGCAATTTTGGGATTGAGTTGGCGAATCGTTCCCGCCGCCGCATTGCGTGGATTCACAAACGCGCGACTGTTTTGAGTTTGCGCGAGTTGATTGATTTGTTCAAAAATGGCTTTGGTCATAAATACTTCGCCGCGCACTTCTAAAATTTCGGGCGGTGTTTTCGTGTTTAATTTCAACGGAATCGATTGAATGGTTTTAATGTTGTGCGTGACATTTTCGCCAATTTCTCCGTCGCCGCGCGTGGCGGCGACACGCAATAAACCCTTTTCGTAACGCAAACTAATCGCTAATCCGTCGAGTTTTGGTTCGCTGAAAATTTCTAAACTTTCCAGCGGAATCGCCAATTCTTTCGCGGCTTTGACAAAAAAATCGACCGTTTCGTCAATTGAAAACGCATTCGCCAATGACAACATTTTTACGGTGTGCGTTATTTTTTGAAACGCGCTGCCGACCGAATCGCCAACTCGTTGCGTGGGCGATTCTGGCATCAGCCAATCGGGATTTTCTTGTTCAACCGTTTGTAATTCACGAAACGCCGCATCGTATTCGGCATCGGAAATCAGTGGCGCATCGAGAACGTGATAAGCGTGATTCCACAGATTGAGTTGAGCGACATTTTTTTGATAATCAACAAAATTCATTACGCTTAAATCACATTTTGATAAGCGTGAATATGCTCGTTGATTAAGGTTTGCAGCGTTTCTTTGTCGAGCAATTGGTTATCCACTTTCAAATAAAGCACCGCGTCTTCGTGATGCAAAACCACTTCCGCCACACCGATTATTTTTCGTATTTTATCGGCGAATAAACGCGCGTCGCCTTCGCTCATTACATCGAGTGAAATCAATAAATTCGCCAAATAACGTGGCTCTTTCATCGAGAACGACAACGCCAACCAACTCAACGCCAATGCGGCACACACTAAAAATACTGCCGTCACGCCAAACTGTCCGTTGAACCAGCCACCGACTAATCCGCCGATAAATAAACCCATGAATTGCGAGCTGGAATACGCGCCCATCGCGGTGCCTTTTAAATCGGCGGGAGCCGTTTTTGAGACCAACGACGGCAACGTCGCTTCCAACAAATTGAAACCGCAAAAGAACACGCTTAAAAAGATAATCAACGTCACTAAATTTTCATGAAACAGCGCGAAACCCACCGCCGCAATCAACAACGCCGCGATAGCTCCCAAAAACACTTTTTTCATTTGGCGTTTTTTTTCTGCCAAAATAATAAACGGCACGATTAACGCCATCGAAATCACAAATACTGGCAAATAAACCTGCCATTCGTCACCTGCAATCAAGCCCGCATTTCGCATTAACTTTGGCACGACCACGAAAATCGCCATCAAAATCAAATGCAGAATAAAAATACCGTAATCCAAGCGCAACAGTTCAGGATTTTTTAATGCCGCCATCGCATCCGCTGGCACAAATTCTGCGTCACGGTGTAATTTTGATTGCGTCGGATTTGGCACAACATAAATAATCGTCACAATCGCCAACAACGTCAAAATAGCCGTCACCCAAAAAATACTTTGCACGCCCCCGAACGTCGCGGCAATAATCGGACCGAGAATAATGCCCACGCCAAACGAAACGCCAATGCTCACGCCAATCGTCGCCATCGCTTTGGTGCGGTGAATTTCCTGCGTTAAATCCGCGACCAACGCCATAATCACTGCCGAAATCGCGCCCGCACCTTGCAACGCTCGCCCGATTAGCACGCCGTAAATGTTGCTCGATAACGCCGCGACGACGCTGCCAGCAAAGAACAAAGTCAAACCGACAATAATCAGTTTTTTGCGTCCAAATTTATCCGACATCAACCCAAACGGAATTTGTAAAAGCACTTGCGGCAACCCGTAAATGCTCATCGCCAGACCAATTAACGCCGGAGTCGCACCGTCTAATTGTTCCGCAAACAACGACAACACGGGCAAAATCATAAACAGCCCCAGCATTCGCAGGGCGTAAATACTGGCTAACGAACCAATGGCGCGTTTTTCCGAAGCCGTGATGGGGCTGGTAATATCTTGCACGTTTGTCACTGTGAATTACTCCGATTATTCGATTTTAAAAATAAAAATTACGCGCCAATTTTTGCAAAGGTCGCGGTGCAGTTGTGATTGCTGGTTTTGGTATCGATGGGCAAAGTTGCCGTTACGCTTGAACAATCACCCGTCCAGCCTTTGAATTCATAACCGGTTGCCGGTTTCGCGACCAATGAAACGGCGGTGCCAAATGGTTTTTTCAAGGCGCATTTTACGCTGCCTCGACCACATACAATCGCAGCGGGAAGGCTGGTAACTTGACCTAATCCGTTGACCGTCACGCGCGTCAATGAATTCAGACTATCGACGACGCTGCTGGTATAAACCGTATCAATAATGACTTTTTTCATACAAAAGTTGAAGCCACAATCATTGATTTCGCTAAAAGGAACGCCTTCGCTGTAGCCTGTTTTAATAGTGCCAAAATTGCCAATTTTATTCACAATATCCATACCGCCAATCACGGCACCAAAAACGGCGTAACCCGCGTTGCCGGTAGCCGTGTTGGCATCAAAATTCGCTGAATTATCAGTCGTATTAAAAAAGAACTGTGACGTTGCCGAATTTGGATCATTCGTTCGCGCCATTGAAATCGTGCCGATTGAATTATGTAAACCGTTGCTAGCTTCATTTACAATCGCCGCTAAAGGCGTTTTCAATTGCATTGTTTTTGCGTCAAATCCACCGCCTTGAACGACTCTAATCTGTAACTTTGAAGCGTCTTTCGGGTCATAAACGCTGTAAATCCGATGAAAAAAGGTGTCTTTGTAAAAACCAGAATTCACATAAGCCAAAAAGTTTTTTGAACTAATCGGGGCTTTGTCGTGGTCTAACTGGATTGTCACCGTACCAACGTTGGTTTCCATTTCAACAATGGAAGGCGATGCCGTTGTCGCGGCATAAGCTGATGTGATGGTTGCTGAAACCAGTAATAACGAAGAGATAACAGAGCGCATTTTTTTATGTTCCTATAAATTTAAAAATTGAGTGTGAATGCGACACGATTGAATTTTTGCCTGTGTAATAAACGTGCCACTTGGCAACACAAACAATTATCGAGCCATCATTATAATTTGTTTATCTTTATGATATTTCAAGGTATTTAAAAACGGTTATTATTTACAGACTGGTTCAAATAAACCACAGAGGTTTTTTTAAACCAGTCCTAAAAATTTAAGCGTTACGATAATTTTTTGTATTTCAACCGACGCGGTGAATCCGCATCCGTTCCTAAACGACGATGACGATCCGCTTCATAATCCGCGTAATTGCCTTCAAACCAAACCACTTGACTGTCGCCTTCAAACGCCAAAATGTGCGTTGCGATTCGATCTAAAAACCACCGATCATGCGAAATAACCACCGCGCAACCTGGGAAATTCAACACCGCATCTTCCAACGCGCGTAAGGTTTCCACGTCCAAATCGTTGGTTGGTTCATCGAGTAACAAAACATTGCCGCCGGTTTTTAACAATTTCGCCAAATGTACGCGATTCCGTTCACCGCCCGACAAATCACCAATGAATTTTTGTTGGTCGCCGCCTTTGAAATTGAACCGTCCCAAATACGCCCGCGACGGCGTTTGATAAGTGCCGACGGTGATTAAATCTAATCCTTCAGACACTTCTTCAAACACGGTTTTTTTCGCGTCCATGTCGTCGCGCAACTGATCAACGTAAGCGAGTTTCACCGTTGAGCCGATGTTTAATTCACCCGAATCCGGTTGTTCAAAACCCGCCATAATGCGGAACAATGTGGTTTTACCCGCGCCATTCGCACCGATAATGCCCACGATGCCGCCTTGCGGCAATTTGAAATTCAAATCACTGAACAACAATTTATCGCCAAACGATTTTGAAATGCCATTCGCTTCAATCACTACGTCGCCCAATCTCGGGCCAGGTGGAATGTAGATTTCTTGGGTTTCGTTACGTTTTTGAGTTTCAGTGGATGACAATTCGTCGAAACGTGCCAAACGCGCTTTGCTTTTCGCGTGACGACCTTTTGTGCCAGAACGCACCCATTCCAATTCTTCTTTCATGGCTTTTTGACGTGCCGATTCTTGTTTTTCTTCTAACAATAATCGCGCGCCTTTTTGTTCAAGCCAGCTGGAATAGTTGCCTTCCCACGGAATGCCGGATCCACGGTCTAATTCTAAAATCCAACCTGCCACGTTATCCAAAAAATAACGGTCATGCGTCACGGCAACCACGGTTCCTGAATAATCGTGCAAAAAGCGTTCGAGCCACGCCACAGATTCAGCGTCCAAATGGTTGGTGGGTTCGTCGAGCAACAACATATCCGGATTTGAAAGTAACAACCGACATAATGCCACGCGGCGTTTTTCACCACCTGATAATTTTGTGACATCCGCCTCCCATTCGGGCAAACGTAACGCATCGGCAGCCACTTCTAATTTGCGTTCTAAATTATGTCCGTCGCAGGCGTTAATAATATCTTCCAAACGTGCTTGATCCGCCGCAAGTTTGTCAAAATCGGCATCTTCCGCTGCGTAATCTAAATAAACTTGGTCGAGTTGCGCCAATGCTTCTTTGATTTCTGCTACCGCTTCTTCGATATTGCCGCGCACCGTTTTAGTCGGATCGAGTTGCGGTTCTTGCGACAAATAGCCAATTTTAATGCCTTTAAGCGGAATCGCTTCGCCTTCAATGTCGGTATCTAAACCCGCCATAATTTTGAGCAACGTTGATTTACCTGAACCATTCAAACCCAACACGCCGATTTTTGCGCCAGGAAAAAAAGACAACCAAATGTCCTTCAGAATGTATTTTTTAGGGGGAACAATTTTTCCCACCCGATTCATTGAATAAATATATTGAGCCATAAAGTTTTTGTTAAAAAGTTAAAAAGAAGTTAAAAATGGATTACACGGTGTACGACACCACCCCATTTTATGTTGAAATTTTAGCGTACGTTAATCGTCATTTCACGATTTTCTACTCTAAAAACACTTTTGCCGCGATTTTCTTGCGCTACCCATAAGACTCTATTGATTTTAATTTCGGTACCCGTATAAACGCCGCGCTCGGCAATCACTTTAGCATCTTCAATAATAGCCATATTTGACACCAATTCTTTTAATTGGCAGCGATTCATATTTTCTTCAATCACCAATTTACTTAAATTATGGTGCAGTTTTTCTAACATTTCAGGATCGCCTTTTTTAGGATGGACACTAATAAAACCTAAAATTTTCTCAATATCTTCCTGTTTTTTTGCATTCGCGATGATAGTATTTTTAATTGTCGTCACTCGTTTTTGTAGATATGGATTCGAGCCAACTTGAATGACTGTTTTAATACCCGAATTTGCTCCGAGAATAGTGCCTTTAACGAGCATCATTGCCCACGTCATGCCACCCAGAATCGATGATTTTTTACCGCTGTTCTTCGCTCCCGTGACAATTTTATTTTCCGCCATCAAATAACAATTCATGGCATATTTTTCGACGACAATATCAACACCCGCTTCAATACTAAAATTTTCCGCAAAACCCACACTCGCCGAACCGTGCGTGATAATTTTCGCCGTGTTCGTGCTTCCACACGCTTCATCTTCACTCATCGAATCTATCACTTGCTCTTGAAAACCTTGAATACCGCCTTTCACTACGACGTTACCATTAGCAATCAACTGACTGTTACCAGTCACAGAACCTTTCACGAGCAAATTGCCCATACATTCGATTTGAGCATCTGCCACGCTGCCATCAATCGTAATATCCTCCAGCGCGTAAACTTTCATGCCGGTTTCTACATCTCCTAACACGACAACTGAACCATCAAAACGAACATTACCCGATGAAAAATCGACATTTTTCACCGTTAAAACTGACAACACGACAATGCCATTCGGTACTAAAATCGGTTGACCCGTCAGAGCAGAAAGCAATTGATTTTCATCTTCTGGATTTAAAAAAATGCCTTTTTTATCTGCGGAAAAAGGAATATCTGCACCGCCAGTAGGATTTATTATTTCGCCAAAAACGTTACACCCTTTTGTACCTGGAATCGCAGGAATACGCCGCATTAACACATCACCTTTATGCACCATAAAAATGTCGCCCAATTCACGGTAATCAACCGATCCATCTTCATGAATCAGGGGTTTATGTTCGTGCGTGTCTACTCGCATTAAATTTTGAAATTGTGCGTCAATGCCCGCTATTGGATCGAGTCCTTTTGCAATTACCAGATCGACAGAACGCTGTTTTGCTAATGCCGCTTCAATCGTTTCATTCGGCACAACCCCCCAAATAATATTCTTAATCTCCAATAATTTTTGCACATCCTCCAGTGTAATCGGATTGCCGCCAAAATTAGCTGTCAAAGCTAAAGTAGCTTTCATTTTATTTTCAGAAACGAAAAGTTCAGCCGTTGCATCGCGCCGTTCGCCAATTTGCATTTCAAATGTTTCGTCATGATTATGATTATAACGATGCACTAACTCAAAAATTAAAATGTCATTGGTAAATAGATTCCTGAGCTGAACCTTTTCTAAACGCTGTTTGACCATTTCAACCGTCAGGTCAACTTTCTCGTCACACGGCATAACAATCGCTAACAATTGACCGCTATCGGTATTTAATTTAAATCCCAAGCCATTTTCTATTTTTATTTCATTTCTCATTTTTTGACCCAAGTATTTATAATTTAACGAGTATTTACAATTATTTTTCGTTTCAATTCAGTGAAAACACTTTTTCCACGATTTTCATCGGCTTTCCACACGGCTTTGTTAATTTTTATTTCGGTGCCAGTATAAACGCCGCGCTCACCAATTATTTTCGCGCCATCAATAACCGTCATATTTAGCACTAATTCATTTAATTCAGCATGGTAGGCTTCGGTATCAATCACTAATTTACTTAACGTATGATGCAATCTCGCTAACATTTCAGGGTCGCTTTTTTTGGAATTATCCGCCATCCACGCCAAAATTTTATGCACGTCTTTTTGTTTTTCATTACTTTCAATTAAAATATCTTTTAACTCGGTGTAGCGTCTTTGGATGTATGGATTTGAACCGGCTTGAACGTGCGTTTTAATTCCGCTATTTGAACCAATAATCGCCGCTTTCACCAGCATCATTGCCCACGTTATTCCGCCGATAATGGAGGGTTTTTTTCCGCTTTTCCCGCCAATAACGATTTTATTTACCGCTGTCAATTTACTGTTCAGCGAGTATTTACTAATAACAATGTCAATGCCGGCTTCGATGTTAAAGTTCTCTACAAAACTCACCGAAACTGAACCTTGAGATTTTATTTTGGTTTGATATTCTTTGGGAGTCGGACTTTCTGTTTTGGATGTAGATACGATTTTTTTTTGTCTTTTAGAAGGCGGCGTGCCTTGAATTCCGCCTTTAATACTCACATTCCCACCGGCAATCAGTTCGCTGTTTCCGGTAACACCGCCTTTCACGGTTAAACTACCTTTGCATTCGAGTTGAGCATTCGTCACATTGCCGTCAATTGTAATATCTTCGAGAGCGTAAACTTTCATGCCGATTTCCACATCGCCTAACACCACGACTGATCCCTCGAAACGGATATTTCCCGACGTTAAATTGACATTTTTTACCGTTAAAATAGGCGATACAATTATGCCATGTGGCACAATAATGGGCTGTCCAGTAATTGCCGACAACAATTGGTTGCTATCTTGTGGATTGACATAAACACCGCGTTGATCGCTTGAAAAAGGAATTTCTAATCCGCCACTAGGTTGTAATTCTTCTCCTAAAACATTTTGCCCTTTTTCACCTGGAATAGCCGGAATTCGTTGTATTAACACATCATCTTTATGCACCGTGAGTACATCGCCTAATTCGCGGTAATCTACGACACCCTCAGCATCAATAAGCGGTTTCCGAACAGGTATTTCCGGCATTAAACTCAAAAATTTCGTATCGACACCGGTGACGGGGGCAAGTCCTTCTGCAATTAAAAAATGGGCAACGCGCTCTTTTTTTAATTGCGCTTCAATCTCATCAATCGGCACCACACCAAATACAACACCTTTTTCTTGTAATGCGGTTTGCACATCTGCCAGCGTAATCGCTTGACCACCAAAATTCGGCGTGACGGCTAAATGCGCTTTCATCGTGTCATCAGAAAGCGTAATTTCGCAACTTGCATCGCGGCGTTCAGCAATTTCCAATTGAAATACTTCAGCCGGTGCGTCTTGATAACGTCGAATCAATTCAAGAATGGAATATTCATTGATGAATAAATCTGCAAGTTCTGCTGCTTTCAAACGCGCTTTAATCGTATCGACAGTGAGTTCAATTTTGTCTTCGGAAGGTTGTACGACCGCCAGTAATTTGGTCTTATTCCGATTTAATTTAAAGCCCAAGCCATTTTCTATTTTAATAACTATATTACTACCCATCTCCTCCTCCCATAAATCCTTTCATTCGCAAATCTTCTTTTAAAATGTGTGTCATAAGCCAATTGTTCGCCAAATATTTTATGTGCTGATGGAGTTCGGCAATATCAGTAACGGATAAGGTTGGCTTTTTTGCAATTTGATGAATATTATTCTGAATCTGTTCTAAATCTTGAACCAATTGTTCATGCCCTTTTACATTGTCTTCACGAAAAGGATAAAGATGCTTGAGTTGCAACGCTTCTTCGTAGCGGAAATGAGCTATCGAAAATTCGTACAATTGATCGACAAAAAATAATAGTGGTTCTTTATCTTCGGGGTGACGCAAGGATGTTTCAAGTGCGTTAATCGTAGTCAGCAACAATTTATGCTCTGCGTCAATCGCGGCATGTCCAACGTTAAAGCGAGAGTTCCATTTAATAGTCATCGTACTAATTCCTAAAATACAGCTTGTGGATAAGAGCCTAAGTTCTTGAACATGGTCACTTTGGTTTTTAATTCCGATAAGGCGTAGGCGACTTGTTCATTATCACCGTGTCCCAAAATATCAATAAAAAAGACATAATCCCAAAGCCCTTGTCGTGAGGGACGCGATTCAATACTCAACATATCGACTCCCACCGTTGCGAAGGGTTCAAGCATTCGATATAACGCGCCGGCTTGATTATCCGTAGAAACCACCAGTGTTGTTTTATCGTAACCTGTCAGCGTAGCGATTTGATTACCGATGATAATAAAGCGCGTCGTGTTATTGGCATCGTCTTCGATATTGGCAGCTAAAACGGGTAATTTATAAATTTCAGCGGCAATCATTCCAGCAATGGCGGCAGCGTTGGGATTATTTTTAATCAATCGAGCGGCTTCGGCATTGCTACTGAGCGGCGTTTGGCGAGCATTGGGTAAATTAACGTCTAACCATTGGCGACATTGCGCTAATGATTGCGCGTGAGAATAAACGTCCGTAATGTCGTTTAACTCAGTCGCGTGCGTCAATAAATTTTGCTGCACTCGAATTTTGACTTCGCCGCAAATTTGTAATGTTGACGTTAATAAACAATCTAACGTGTGACTAATTACGCCTTCGGTCGAGTTTTCAATCGGCACCACGCCAAACGCACTGGTGCCATTTTCCACCGCGTTAAATACCGCGCTAATACTGGTGAAAGGAATTGTTTTTACGGCATGTCCGAAATGTTTAAGCGTGGCTTGTTGCGTGAACGTCCCTTCGGGGCCTAAAAAAGCAACTTCTAATGGTTTTTCTAATGCTAAACACGCGGACATCAATTCACGAAAAAAACGCATCGCGGTTTCATCTGAAAGCGGCCCTGTATTTAAATTTTGAATCCGTCGTAACACAAGCGATTCACGGTCTGGGCGATAAAACGAACCACTTTCACCGAGCGCGAGTTTGGTTTTAGCAACTTCTTCCGCATAACGAGCGCGTTGGTTGATAAGTTGCAAAATTTGCGCGTCAACGGCATCAATTTGTTCTCGTAATTCGGCTAAAGGCGTAATGGAAATGGGCATGAAGTAATCCTTTTGTTAGCGTTTGAAAACGGCTTTTGTTGGCGAAAAGATACCATATTTGCTTAATTTTGGCGCGATTCTTGTGTTCAAAAGGAGGTTGAATGCCACATTTTGTGAACTTCATCACACTTTATTAAATTTTTAGCGAGTAGAATCGTTGATGATAGCTTTCAAAAAATGTAGGGCGCAATGCCCCATTTTGCACATTCGAGCGGTGTATATCGCACACCAAATACGTTAAATAAAATGTCATCATATTGATTTGAAATTAGTTTTATAATGGCATCAAGATTGCTAATTCAAAGTTATTTATTACTTTACTAGGTTTTTTATGAAAAAAATTCTCACTACTTTTATTCTTGCTGCTTTCGCTTTTACAGCAAATGCCACAGAAGTTGGTCAACCTGCGCCACAATTCACCTTGCCAACGTTAAAAACGGATTCGCCCACGCCATTAAAACAATTCGCAGGAAAAGTAATTTATTTGGATTTTTGGGCTTCGTGGTGTGCGCCGTGCAAAACGTCGTTTCCATTGTTGAATAAATTGCATCAAAAACTCAAAGCGCAAGGTTTTGAAGTGGTTGCAATAAATTTAGACGAAGACAAAACGCTAGGTGAAAAATTCTTACAAGAAGTGCCTGTTGATTTCACTGTTTTACGCGACGCAAAAGGTGAATGGGCGGATCAATATGTGGTTGAATCCATGCCAACATCGTTCATTATCGACAAAAATGGCATCGTTCAAAAAATTCACCACGGATTTGTCAGCGACGATATAAAAGAATTAGAAGCTAAAATTACTGAACTTTTGGCGAAAAAATGAAACTTATTGCTCTCATTTTAGTGATTGGATTGACGGCGTGCAGCGAAGTTTTACCTCGCCAACGCGGCAATTTAGCCTTGCCACAAATGGCATTCACGCCCGACGCATTGGAATTTGGTTTGCGTCAACACACCTCGTTCAGCAAAGAAGCTGCCAGCGGTGGTTACGGCGGCGGCGGCGGCGGTTGTGGTTGTAATTAACAGGGACAAAAATGAAGAAAAATAAAACTAACGCTCTGGCGAAACTTAATTTAGCGGCACTCGCTTTGACTGGCGTGATGCAAGACGCTAATGCGGGGCGAGTTGAAGAAAGTTATAACGGCGATTTTCAATACGGACATTATGCCGAAAGTGGTAATCGCATGAGCGTCGATATTTTTGATATGGCAGTTTCTGCGCCAATCGGCAAAAGTATGACCTTTGCCGCAAGTGCCGTTCGCGATGTGATTTCAGGTGCGTCGCCAAAATATAATAAAAAAGACAGCAAAGGCAACATTGTTCAGGCGATGAGTAGCGCGTCACCGACGAACTGGTGTCATCAATCCATTTGTGACCAACGCGACGGCGTAAATTCAGGATTAACGTATTTTTTCGATAACGCCGCGTTGAATTTGGGCGGTGGTTTTTCACAAGAACAAGATTACACGTCGCGTTTTGCGAACAGTAATTTGAGTTGGGATTTTAATAAAAAACTGACCACGTTGAATTTAGGCGGTTCGGTTGCGTTTGATGTGGTTGAACCCTCCGTTCCAAATGCAGCTTGTAGCCAAGGCATTGTAACGAATAAAGAAACGGGAGATGTACGCGCCGCAACGTGCCACAAAACGAGCCAGCAATATCTGCTTGGTGTCTCGCAAGTTTTGGATAAAAATTCGCTGCTGCAACTCAATATGACTTACAGCAACAGCGCAGGTTATTTGTCTGACCCGTACAAACAAGTTTATTTTTATGACCTCGTGAATCCGTTGCGTATTTCAGATATTCAAGCCGATAAACGCCCACGCCAAAAAAATCAATTGGCGTGGCTAGCGCAATATGTTCACAACTTTGAAGGTTTGAATAACGCGGCGTTGCACGCGGATTACCGTTTTGCGACCGACGATTGGGGCATCAATTCTCACACCACCGAATTGAGTTGGCATCAACCGATTGGCGCAGGTTGGCAAGTTATTCCCCGTTTCCGTTATTACTCGCAAGACAGCGCGGATTTTTACGCGCCGGTTTTTTCAGGTAAAAGCAAAAGTTACGATGCGTATTCAAGTGATTATCGATTAGCAGGATTTGGGGCAATCTCTGGCGGTTTGAAAATTGCCAAAACGTTTACCGAATTGCACAAATCCATTGAACAAATGAAGCTGCAAGCGGGCGTTGAATACTACGACCACAGCGCATCTTATCAATTGGGCGGCAACAATTCAGGCAGTTTTGCCGACTTCAGTTATTATTTAGTTAACGCTTCCGTGAGTGTGAAATTCTAATCATGAATAAAATTTTTACCATTTTCGCGCTGTGGTTAAGCGTGATTTCGTTTGCCATCGCAGACGCACCAACCGCTGATATAAAAGTCAAAACCTTAAATTCGACTTTCCCCGCACAATATCAAATCGATTTCACCGTTCCCGCTGAACATCACGCCTATTTGGATAAAGGCGACGAGCAAATGTACATTCCTATCACGTTCGATACGAATGGCACGTTGGCGGGCGCAGGTTTGAAAATTGAAAAACTCGACAAACCGGCGGGTGTTTATGATGCCGAAGTGAAAGCCACGGTTTTACGCGCCACCGGTGAATTTAATTTAACGCTTTCAGGTACGGCAAACGCGGCGTTTTTTCCACTTTCGGTAAAATATCAAATTTGTAACGACATCACGCACCAATGTTTTCGTCCGCAAATCGTTTCGATTGATTTGAAATTACCGGCGAATTCAGCAGCGATAAAAGTGGAATCAACAACTACCGAATCCGAAAGTTTCACCGACAAATTGCTCGGTTTATTCAAAAACAACAAAGACAACACATTGATTATGTTTGGTTTGATGTTGTTTGCGGGCATGTTATCGGTCGCCACGCCGTGCGTGTATCCGATGTTGCCGATTACGTCGATGTTTATTATCGGTCGCGCCAACGGCATTGCCGCTAAAGAAAAACAACACGCGCTGGTTTACGTTATCGGTATCGTTTGCACTTATATGATTCTCGGTTTGATGGCAGGCATGACGGGTGGCGCGTTTAACACCTTTATGCAATCCGGCTGGGTCAATTTAGCGTTTGCGTTATTTTTCACTTTCTTTGCCATCGCGTTATTGGGTTTTTACGAACTCGGTTTTATGCAAAATGAAGTCCACGAATTAGATCAGCATTCAGCGCGAGTCGGCGGTTTAACTGGCACATGGATGATGGGCGCAGTCGCTGGATTGGTGATTTCACCTTGCGTCGGGCCGATTGTGTTCGCGCTACTTTTACAAGTCGCCGACAACATTGCCGACAAAGCCGCCGCGTTAGCATTGCTCAATCAAACACTGACGTTTGCCGACAAATTCACCATTTCATTACAAGGCAGCGTGATGATGGCAGGCTTTGGTTTGGGCGTGGGATTACCGTTTTTCTTGGTGAGCGTCGTCAAATTCAAAAAATTACCGCGTGCTGGTTATTGGATGAATAAAATTAAATACGCCTTTGGATTTCTCATTTTATATTTCGCTTATGCGTATTTAAACAAAGCGATGGGCGTATTTGGCGTGGATTCAGAAACGACTTTAGTTTTAGCAGCGGGGACGCTTTTTGTTTGGATTGCCGTGGTGAATTGCAACGTGTTGAGCCTAGTTCCCGCCGACGCGCCACCGAATCACAAATTCAAACATTTTATGGGTGTTGTCACGATGCTGATTGGCGTTTGGTTAGTCGTGACGAGTTTTGGACATTTGCCAATTTTAAAATCAGCGATTAAAACCGCGTGCGCCGATGAAATTGTTGGTGTCAGCGCAAATCCGACCATCGAAACAGAAGCGGGAATTGCGTGGTATCGCAATTTTGACGCGGCGCAAAAACTCGCGCAACAATCGGGCAAACCTATTTTTATCGATTTTTACGCGAGCTGGTGTGCGAATTGTGTGGAATTTAAAAACGCCACAAAAACCAACGCCGCGTTAAATGAAGCCTTACGCACCAAAGCCGTTGCGGTGAAATTGGTCGATAAAGAACCCGAATTTGAAAAATTTCGTGAAAATCCCGCGCATCGTCAATTAAAAATTGGTTTGCCGTATTTTGCGATTTTAAAACCTGACGGTTCACTTTTATGGTCTGGCACAGATTATCAAGCGACGGAAAAAATGATTGCTGTGTTAAACGAAAATAATTCTTAACGTTCGCGCATTATGATTTCTATTTTTCGTTATGGGTTGAGTGTTTCGCTCATGCTGCTACAACTAGCGGTACCGCTGATTCACGCCCATAAAAACGAAAATTTTGGCGGGTCATTTCATTTACCCGAATTTGAACAAATCAGCCTGTTTTTCGAAAAAAGTGCTATGTTTTTTGTCCCCACTACTCAAGGCGATCAAATCGTTACCGTGAGTGCGGGAATGAAAAATAATAAGCGGCGCGTGTTGCTAGACAATGATTTTAGAATTTTAATCATGTCGCCATTAGTGATTTTTAGCGGATTTCAGCGTCCAATCATCCACTTTTTTGTCGAAATAGAGCGGATAAACTTATTTCGCTTTTTAAATTTAAATGCGCCGCCGCGTGCGCCGCCTTTTTCTCTTTTTTGTTAAATTCGTTTTACCCACTACGCTGATTTATTCAGTTTGAATTTAGAATTAACAGGAAAAAATTTTATGAAAAAATATACGTTAACTACCGCAAGCGCAATTTTAGGGCTGGCAGCCATTTTCGTTACGCCCGCCGCGTTTTCACAAGCACAATATGCTTTTGATTTAGGTGTTTATCCACAGTGCAGCGGCTGTCATGCTACAACTGATGATTCTAGTGGAAATGGTGGCAATAGCCGAAATAGACTTAGAGGTGCCGCTTGGTATCAGTGTACCCCGCCACAAGTTTTGAATAACGCGAAACATTTATGCGAAGTTCCTTCGGTTATTCCAACGTGTTTCAACGGACAGATTTTGAATCCTGCACAAACAGCGTGCGTCACACCACCGCCGCCAACTTGCACCGGTGGACAAGTTTTAAATCCCGCACAAACGGCATGCGTCACACCACCGCCCGTTATTCCAACGTGTTCAAACGGACAAATTTTGAATTCAGCTCAAACAGCGTGCGTCACACCACCGCCCGTTATTCCAGCATGTGCAAGCGGACAAGTTTTAAATCCCGCCAAAACAGCGTGCGTTATATCCACACCAATTGTTCCAACGTGTGCAACCGGTGAATTTTTAAATTTAACAAAAACCGCGTGTGTCAAACCGCCCGTCACCGCCGTAAATACGAAACCCGTATTGAATGCCGTAGCACTACAATGGGACGCTCAAGTCGGTGTATTAACCACGATTCCCTTGTCGGTGAAAGATGCCGAACAAGATGTGTTTTCCATGTCTGGAAGCGTTCAAGGTTCTAAATTTAGCGCGGTTCATCCTGATGCGGCAGGCTTGCCATCAATTGATTTTTCATGGACTCCGACTGCTGCACAGGCAAACAAGATTTACTCCATTTCATTCATGGCGAAAGAAACCAAAACGGCTCTAAAATTAACGTCAAACAAAGTCGCAGTAAAAATTCGGGTTTGGGCGGCAGGCGATCGCAGCGCGGCATCGATTACGAAATTAAATGTGATGACGAGTGTGTGGAGCGCAGGAAAATTAACGTTAGCCGGAAATGTGAAATTTAACAGTTTGTTAACCGCCGCTGAAAAACAAACCTTCATTACTCAAAAATTAGATTTGACTGTCACAAGCGGTACAAATCCAATCGGTGGCGCGTTAGTGGGTTCGGCGACAGTCAAACTCGACAAAAATGGTAATTGGTCAATCGTTTTACCTGTCGCCCAAGCGCAAATTCCTTGTGATGTGACGTTGCAATATGATGGTCAAAACGCCAGCCGCACGGTCAGCGGTTCGCCTGCAACGTGTTTGAAAACCGCTGCCGCGACGGGCAGCATTCCATTACAATTCGCTGAAAATGATAATGAAAGTGGCGATCATGAAAACGGACACAGTGAACACGATGATTAACCTTTTGGATTTATGGCGTTTTTTAAACGATTAACACAATTATTTCGCATTGGCTGGGCAGCAAAAAAAGTTCGCTCCAGCCAAAGTGAAACGGAAAAATTACTCGCGCAACGTGCATTAGTGAGTTTACTCGCTGATGCACGCGGCATCAGTTTAAAAGTCGGGCAACTTTTCGCAACGGCTGAAGGAAACAGCGAATTTCAATCGCTCACCGACCGCGTTCCGGCATTACCACTCAAAATTATGTTGCCGATTTTAGAAAAAAGTCTGCGCCAATCGCCCCAAAAGATTTTCAAAACCATTCAACCCGCCATTGCCGCCGCTTCATTGGGGCAAGTGCATTTAGCCGAATTCCACGACGGCACGCCCGTTGCCATCAAAATTCGTTATCCCGATATTGCCGACGCAGTGGCTGCTGAATTGAAATTAGCGGATTTAATGCCGAACGTTGGAAAAGCTCAACAATGGGGATTTGATTTATCCGCTTACAAACAAACGCTTTTCGACACCTTGCAACGTGAATTGGATTATCGAATCGAAGCCAAAACACAAACGTATTTTCGTGAAGCTGTGCGCGTGGCGCGTTTAGAAATTCCGCGCGTTTATGCCGAATTAAGCAGCGATTGCGTGTTGGTTCAAAGTCGCGCCACGGGCGTAACGTTTCCAGAAATTATTAGTTGGTCAGAATCTGAACGCCGTTTGATTGCCGAAACCTTGTTGCAAACGTTATTCACCAGTTTATTTATCGCCGGCGAAGTTCACGCCGATCCGCACAATGGCAACACCTTTTACAATCACGCTGACAATGGCGTGATGGTGACGTTATTGGATTTTGGTTGCACGGTTTCATTGACCAAAATGCGCCGGCTGGCGTTGTTGAAATTGATTATCGGCTGTCGTGAAAAAAGCGCGGTGAATCCGTTGGACTGTTTTGTGGCGTTGGGTTTTGACGCGCAAAAACTCGCACACATTCAAGGCGCGTTGCCGTTGTTAAGCCAAATGTTATTGCGTCCATTTTTAGTTGACCACGCTTTTAATCTGGCAGAATGGCAACTCGAAAAAAATATCACCGATTTATTAGATGAAAAACGCTGGTGGTTTCGTTCGGCTGGCGCGGCGGATGTGTTGTTGTTGCTGCGGGCGTTTCAAGGTTTGACGCAACAATTACAACAATTACGCATCAATTTAAATTGGTGGGAAATGTTAGAAAAAAGCGTCGGTGAAATGGTGTTGCGGCAAGCGCGTGATTTGAATTTACCAGCGGTCAATGTTTCGGCGACAGAATTTAAAGCGTTAGATTTCGCGTCACAAGCCCAAAAATTACACGTCAAAATTACCCAAAATAATCAGCCGTTGGTGTCGGTTAAATTACCTGCCGAAGCCGCGTTAGAGTTACAAAAATTAGTGCCGGACGACGTGCGTTTGGAATTAGCGCAAACCGGAATGGTCGATTTAACCGCCATTTTGCAACGGTTAAAATCCGACGGTTTACGCCCGCAAGTTTTATTTTCTTGCGAGCTGGGCGAAAAACAATATCGCGTGTGGCTGGAATAATTACGCCGATTGCAACCAATCCTGCGGTTTTAAATACGTTTCGTATAATTCCGCTTCGGGCGTTCCGGCTTCGGGTTGCCAGTTATATTGAAAATGTACGACGGGCGGCAATGACATCAAAATCGATTCCGTGCGTCCGCCCGATTGCAAACCGAACAACGTGCCACGGTCATAAACTAAATTGAATTCCACATATCGCCCGCGACGATATAATTGAAAATTTCGCTCGCGTTCACCGTACGGCGTGGCTTTGCGTTTTTGCACAATCGGTAAATACGCTTGAATATACGCATTGCCGACGCTTTGCATAAAGGCGAAACAGTCTTCAAAACTGCCTTCGTTCAAATCATCAAAAAACAATCCGCCCACACCGCGTGTTTCATTTCGATGCGTTAAAAAGAAATACTCGTCGCACCATTTTTTATATTTTGGATAAACGTCCGCGCCAAACGGTTCACAAGCCGCGCGGGCGGTTTCGTGCCACTGCACCACGTCTTCTTTGAACGGATAAAACGGCGTTAAATCAAAGCCGCCGCCAAACCACCAAATCGTGGGTTCGCCTTCTTTTTTGGCAATAAATAAACGAACGTTGGCGTGCGACGTTGGTATGTATGGATTGCGCGGATGAATAACGAGTGAAACGCCCATTGCTTCAAATTGTCGATTGGCTAATTCGGGACGACTTGCGGTTGCCGACGCGGGTAAATTAAACCCCGAAACGTGCGAAAAATTCACGCCGCCTTGTTCAAAAATATCGCCATTCGCTAAAACCCGCGTTTGTCCGCCGCCGCCTTCGGGACGATCCCATTTTTCTTCGATAAAACGCACCGACGGTTCTTCGCCTTCCAAAGCAGTGCAAACGTTGTTTTGTAAATTGAGCAGATAATTTTTAACTTGGTCGATTTGAGCTTGGTTCATGATGAAATCTCTAACGGGTTGAAAGTGGCATGAATTTACCAGTTTTTGCACGATAACCACAAATAAAATTACGTTTACTGTGGCATAATTTCAGCACGTCTTTAAATTTAACTCCTTTTAAAATTATGAAAACTTATCCTACGCTTGAATCGTTTGTTGGCAATACGCCGTTAGTGCGTTTGCAACGTTTGTCGCATCATCCGAGCAATACGGTTTTGCTTAAACTCGAAGGCAATAATCCAGCGGGTTCGGTCAAAGATAGACCCGCGTTGAGCATGATTAAACGCGCGGAAGAACGTGGCGAAATTAAATCGGGCGACCGTTTGATTGAAGCGACCAGCGGCAATACGGGCATTGCGTTGGCGATGGCGGCGGCGATTAAAGGTTATAAAATGACGCTGATTATGCCTGACAATATGACGGCAGAACGGGTCGCGGCAATGCAAGCGTATGGCGCGGAGATTATTTTAACGCCCGCTGCGGGTAGCATGGAGTCGGCGATTGATTTGGCGCGTGAAATGGAAGCGGCTGGCAAAGGCAAAATTCTCGACCAGTTTTCAAATCCTGATAATCCACGAGCGCATTATGAAACTACTGGCGTTGAAATTTGGCGCGACACCGAAGGAACGGTGACGCATTTTGTGAGTTCGATGGGAACGACGGGGACAATTATGGGAACGTCAAAATATCTCACCGAACAAAATCCCGACATTCAAATTGTCGGCGTGCAACCAAAAGGCGATTCTAAAATTGCGGGAATTCGTCGCTGGACACCTGAGTATTTGCCGAAAATTTACGAACCCAATCGCGTGAATCGGATTATTGAGGTTGACCAATTATCAGCCGAAAATATGACGCGCCGATTAGCCAAAGAAGAAGGCGTTTTTGCCGGCGTTTCGTCAGGCGGTGCGGTTTGCGCGGCGTTGCAATTGGCAAATGAAGTTGAAAATGCGGTGATTGTGACGATTATTTGTGATCGCGGCGATAGATATTTATCAACGGGATTGTTTAACGCAGAATAATGAAAAAGTAAAAAACGTGGCTTTTGAAAAATCACACAACGCGGATTTTGTTTAAGCAGCACAACAAAAAAACCGCTCTTCAGCGTGTGCCGAAGGGCGGTTTTTCAAGATTCAAAACAACTTAACTCAACTTCGTGCCGCGAAGTCTGATAAGGGCAACGTAAGAGTTAA
>SESB01000467.1_pt1 | contig 29312 bp, 49 predicted proteins | sample 3171441 | NCBI WGS metagenome assembly SESB01 (sample SAMN06051867, study PRJNA518727) | freshwater metagenome | biome: subpolar coniferous forest; feature: holomictic lake; material: water; isolation source: holomictic Lake 227, 6 m depth | place: Canada: near Kenora, Ontario | collected... | reverse complement strand
TTTTATATCATAGATACAGAAGAAGGTGTTGAAGAATCCAAAGATTTTAATACCTATGAAGAAGCAGAACTTGAATGCCTTAAAAAATTAATTATTGAAACAATTAAAAACAAACAACTATGAAAAAACAAGTAGAATTTATCAGATACAATACGCAGATTTTTTTAGCATGGTTTAATTACATTTTATTAGGTAAAAAGGTGTCAAAAGAAACGATTGATATGCTTGAAAATAATTACCCTGCTACCAAACGAGAAAAGAAATTGCTTGAAAGAATTAAAAACAAAAACAAATAAAATATGAAATATATACCGTATACAATTTGGCTGATTCTTTCATTAGTAATGATTTTAACTATTTTACCTGCATTAATTTGTTATGAATTTTCAGATTGGTTTGATATTGGAGATAAAATACTTGAATCTAATTAACGAAACAATTAAAAAATAACTATGAAAAAAACAGCATTAGATTTCCTATTTGATAAGCTATGGGATACCCCAAAAGATAAGTTTACTTGGCACAGCATATTGAAGAGCGCAAAAGCAATGGATAAAAAGAATTATAGTGAAGAAGATTTTATTGAGTTTTCTCAATGGGTTTCAGCTAATGGATGGTGCTATGTATCGGGTTTCAATCATTGGATAAACCTACAACAAAAAGAATCAGAAACAGCAGAAAGGTTCACTACAAAGGAGCTATTATACTTATTTGAAAAAAGTAAAAAAATATCTGAAAATTTTAGAAACAACTAACTATGAAAAAAAGATATGTAATAAGAAACTTCAATAATAAACTTTTGTATTCAATCTCAGGTACTTGGGTTGATAATAATAGTTATTTATGCGAAGAATTTGAAAGCTATGACGATGCAGTAAGATGTATTGAACGAAATCTTTTTGGCAAATAGAAGAAATATTTATTAACTAAAAACAATTAAACATGAGAAAACTAAGATTACTATTGGTCTGCGCTTTAATTATGGGTGCATCTTTTATTACCGAAAACTACCATTCATTCTTTGGAGATTGGAAATGTGAGGGTAGTGGTGAGTATATTGTTTCAAATTCTACTACACATTATGGTTCACACTTTCAAAAATGCGATTATGGAGAATTGCCATATCACAACCCTACTTGGCATTGGGGTTTCAGACATTGGGTGTTCTTTGCTTTTGGTATGGCATTTACAATATGGAGTATTGTTGAAATTGTAGAGGGCAAAAAGAAAGACAGTTATTAACCCTAAAATAAGGTATAAAATATTTTGATAATAATTTGAAGTATTGTAATTTTACACCTGAACCTAAACACACACTATGCTAAAATCAAAAGATTTAAGAATCGGTAACTACATCATGCAAGGTGGCAAAATAACCTGTGTTGAAAAATTAAGCAGGTCTATTGACGATTGGGATAGAACGAATGGTAAAAGAACTCAGGATTGTCAGCCCATACCACTAACCGAAGAGTGGCTATTGAAGTTTGGGTTTGAGTATCATCATGATACACCACATCCTAATAAAGTTTTTAGGAAATCACATACTGAAGGGTTTATTGATTTAGAACAAATTAAACATTATTACTATGGAGGTTCATTCACATCCGTTGAATGTAGATATGTCCACCAACTACAAAACCTATATTTTGCTCTTACGGGAAAAGAATTACTAAAGGGTGTTCATATAAACATTAAATACTAAAAACATGGAATCAAAAGATTTAAGAATTGGTAACTACATCATGCAAGGTGGAAAAATAACTTGTGTTGAAAAATTAAGCAATTCTATTGATGATTGGGATGATTGGGATAGAACCAATGGCAAAAGAACACAAGAATACCAACCTATACCATTAACTGAAGAATGGCACAACAAGTTTGGTATTCAGAAAAATGGATTTATGTCCTTTGAGTATGTGTTACAAAGAAAAAACAACATTGATGTTAAAGTTGTATTTCAAGGGGATTATGTTTTTTTAAGACAAGGATTATCAGATGTGATTACTATTTGGAATAAAGACTTAACAAAAAGAGATATGTATGTCCATGAATGGCAAAACCTATATTTTTCTCTAACGGGAGAAGAATTAACCACTAAAAACCAATAAAAAATGAAAATTACATTAAAAACCGAAAAAGATTTTGAAATTAAAACCTTGCGAGTTGTCGCAGAAGTAAGGTATTGGGAAGATGCCACTCTAAATGGTAAAGATGATATTGAAGGCAATATGCCTTGTCGTAAGGATATACATTGGTGTCCTGATATTGATATTGAAACGGGTAAAATCGTTAATTGGGTAACGGGAAATGTAGCAAAATTACACTACAAAGTTTGTGATAATTGCAGTTGGGTGGTTTTAGATGAAAACAATGAAATTGTTTTACAAAGTATAGATGATTATGTACCTGATACGCTTTGTCCTGATAGGAACGGTTATGGCGATTACATAAAGATGACTATCAATTCAGAGGGGTACATCCAAAATTGGGAATTTAACATTAATGATTTCACAGAAAACGACAATGATGACTAACTTATTTTTTGATACCGAATTTACGGGGCTACATAGCGAGGCAAAACTGATTAGCATAGGCATAGTAGCTGAAGATGGAAGATACTTCTATGCCGAGCTTAATGATTATGACAAGGAAAAGGACACTTCTGATTTTGTTAAACTTAATGTGTTGCCAAACCTATTATTTACAGAGCCAAAAACTGTACGGCACTTTCGCAAAATTATATATAATAAAGATGTAGATTTTGAAAAGTCATATTCTCATACATTGCATTGTGACATGGAAGCCCTTAAATTAAATTTGGCTAAGTGGCTATCTCAGTTTGAAAAAGTATGTTTTTGGGGTGATTGCCTTGCTTACGATTGGGTTCTTTTCAGGAAGATATTTGAGTTTGAAACTATGTACGATACAGTGCATACCTTAATACCTAACAATGGCAATAGGGAACACAGCGAAAGACATTGTAGCTTGCCTGAGAATGTTCATTACATACCGTTTGATATTTGCACCCTATTTGAGTCAGCAGGAGAGGATAGCGATATAAACAGAGAGGAGTTTGTTGCTAAAGTCGGTGTTACTGAGTTTAACTTTTCAGGGGGTATTTTAAACAACAAACACAACGCTTTGTATGATGCTGAAATAATTAGCAGATGCTATCAAATATTAATGACCTACCTAAACCTTTCAAAAACTTTAAATTCAAATATTTTAGACAACTTAAACTCAAACAATATGGAAACTATTAAACTTAGAGAAATTAACCCAATTTTGTCGCTTTCGCTACAAGAATTGAACACACTTAAACTTGCTATTTCAAAAAACTTTCTTGTTGTTGGAGAAGAAGGTAATATTATTGAAGATTTCCGAACAAAATGGTTTGATATTTATCAACATTTTATAAAATACCTTGTAAATAATCATGAAGAAATAGTAAAAGAAGTACGCATTACTTGGGCTAATGAAAAAGAAATGACTTATGGTAGAATAGCAGATATTCTTATTGATAAAAGAATTCAAGAATTAAAAACAATTTTAACCGATTTCTCATCGCCATCACAAGAAAACAAACAAGAACCCGATGCTTGTAAACAAGAACCTGATGTTTGCGAATCAGAATCAGAAGAAAACTTTATGTTCACTTCTAAAGAATTGAAGCACGCTATTGCTATGGCAAAGGGATTGCCACATTTTTCAATCGAGCATATATATGATTATCAAGTTTATCTTAAAAAAGGAGTTTAAATGGAATTCTTGTATTTAAAACCAATTCATCAACGGATAATAGATTTGTTGGTAACGGGTCGCCCACACAAAGAAATAGCCCAAAAGCTGAATATTAATGTAGGCACTTTATATTCCTACATCAGGGATATGAACTTCAACAACGATTGCAATATTTATCAACTAATATGGATGTATGCTCAATTAGGAGAAAAATATACAATTAAGCCGTTATTAAAGCATAGCAAGTATATGCTAAAGGGAAAAGTCCGTAAATTAAAATGGTTTAAAGAAAGAATAGGTAAAAAAGTATTTCGTAATGAAACTTCTTGCAAGTGTAGTTTTTGCACATTCAATCAAAAAAATGGATTGATTATTAAGGATGAAATGCATGCTCAATATCTATTTGATATGCAAAACGAATTGCAATTAAAATATTTTGATGCACCTAAAACAAAAAAACATGCTATTTAAGTGGATATACAAACCGAGTGGGCAATGCCCTGTACAAGCTGATGGAGCTTTTCTAAACCATAAATTTTACTTTAGAGCAAGGTGGGATGAAGTAAACATTGAATTTTACAGAACTGAATACGATGGTGTTTCCTTTTTGCTCAAAAAAACTGTAATGTACGAAGCAGGTTGGTTGTCACATAGTCAATGTAAACTATTAATCTACAAAGGGTGCATCAAATTTGCATTTTGGCTATTAAGAAAAAAAATTAAAAACTTTATTTTATGGAAAAACCAAGAATGAGAAAATTAAGCTTGAACAGCACAGAAACTTTAATCGTTGATATGTTGATTATTGGCTGTAAAAGACCCGAGATTGCTCAGAAGTTAAATGTTAAAGCATCGAGTATATACCCGAAGATTTCAATGATGCTTCAAGTAAATTGCTGCAAAACTTTTATTGAACTTGCATATCTATATGGGTTGCAAGAAGGATATGAATTAACTAAATTAAAACCTTAAAAACAAATAACTATGGCTATCATAATACTAACAATCGTTTACCTATTAAGTGGAATAGGCGCATACTTCTTAATAAGAAAAAATTATTCAAAAGGTGGTGTTTGGCAAAATATAGAACCAAATTTAGCTGACTTGATGTTAGTAATTACTCCGATTGCAAATACAATGATTTGTATTGGTTTTGGTATTTATGCAATTTTGGATAAAATCCTAATATCAAATAATAAAATTTCAACTAAAAAATTCTTTAACCTTAAAAACAAATAACTATGAAAACATATATGGTATTATTAATTTCATATCTAATTTTATTATTAGCACTTATCTTATCTTCTTGTGGTAGTGGTAAATATGAAGATGCAAGACACGAAACCGATATTGAACTTATTGCTGAAAAAGATAGTATTAAAGTTTACAGACTTACCAATAATGGAAGAGTCCTTTACTTCACCAATAAAGGTGGTATAGGAAATTAGTGATTATGTTCGCCATTTGTATATAATATTTGGTGAACAAACTACTTTGACTATCATAAAAGATTAATTATTAACAACAAAAAATTAAAATATGCAAAAGAGAGAATTAAACGCAGCACACCTTAGAATTGGGAATTTCATCTCCAAAAATGACAAAGTAATAACAGTAGATGCACTAAGTACAGATTTCACTGATTGTGAGCCGATATTAATAGATGCCCAATGGTTAGTCAATTTTGGGTTCAAGCAAGAAAGATATGAAAATAGTTTTCAAGCTTTATATTTCCCCGATTCAGATGACCCTTCAATAGTTTTAGAAATTTGTGTCAATATTGAAAATAAAGAAGTAAGATTAATTAAAGATGATGGCGAAGAAACGCTACTTCCAATAGAAATGTTATATGTTCATCAGCTTCAAAACCTTTTCTTTGAAGTAACGGGGATAGAATTAATTAAAGAAGAGGTAGAGGTAGAGATTAGAAAAACTAATAATGATGATGATTTAATATTAAGTGAAAAAGAACAAATGGAAATCAATCATTTTTGGGAAAAACAGCAATCATACGCTGAGGGCGCAAAATGGATGTTGGATTTTTTACAAAAAAACAATAATAAAAAAGTAAAGCTGTATGGATTGAAAAGATTATTAGGAGAATAGTGGCGCAAATGTATTATTTTTGCAACCATTGGAGAGATGGCAGAGTGGCTCAATGCATCGGTCTTGAAAACCGACAAACGGGAAACTGTTTCGTGGGTTCGAATCCTACTCTCTCCACAAGCACCAAGTAATTGGTGTTTTTTTTATATGCTTATACATCGATTTTCATCGATTTTGTGAAAAAATCACAATTTCATGTGCAAATGCATATAAAAATGGCATTTTCTATACCCGAAAGAGGGCAAATGCTATCAAAACAGGCTGTGCAAAAGGTTTGTGTGGGAAATATCCAACATGCCTTATAACGGACAAAATGCTGTTTTATATCCTTTTTATGACAAGTTATTTGTCACAATTCTAAAAAAATATGTGACACGAATTGCATGTAATTTTAGGAAAAATTCATGCACTTTTTGTTCACTTTTGAAACCCATCTGACAACACCGTATTTTTATCACATTTTACATTTTTTACACCACTTTTTAATTTGCTTAAAAAATTTCTTTGCAGTGTGGGCGCAGGTTTCAGGAAAATTTTAAAAAAAGATTTGGAAATTAATTTAGGATAATATAATTTTACATTCTAAACAAATTTAATCACTTAAAAAAACCACTAATTTATGGCACACAATTTAGAAGTAAGAAACGGTATCGCATCTTTTGTATCTAACGGTCAAAAAGCATGGCACAATCTTGGAACAATCGTAGATGGGGCTATGACCACACAAGAAGTAATTGAAAGGGCTAATCTCAATTACGAAGTTGCAAAAACACACTTAGTAGCAGTAGAACAAAACGAAGGTATTCTACACTACATGGATGTGAACAATAGAGTAGCTACCTACCGTAAGGACACCAAAGAAGTTTTAGGTATCGTATCTGACAGATATGAAATCGTACAAAACATGGATGCGTTTGGTTTCTTTGATGCAATCGTAGATGCAGGAGAAGCAATCTTTGAAACAGCAGGAGTTTTAGGTATCGGAGAAAAAATCTTCGTTACAGCTAAATTGCCTGAGGATTTATTGGTTGGTGGAGAAAAATGCGAGAAGTATGTAGTCCTTACTAATTCGCATGATGGCTCAAGCTCAATCATTGCAGGTTTTACTACGGTTCGTGTAGTATGCCAAAACACCCTTAGTGTAGCTTTGCGTAGTATGAGCAACAAAGTATCCATTCAGCACAAATTAGGGGCAAAAGAGCGCTTATCTGAGGCATACAGAGTATTGGACATCAGCACCAAGTATATGAGCGAAGTTTACGAGTCGTTTAATCGCATGGTGGATGTAAAATTAGATGATGAGCAATTACGCAAGTACATCGCTGACACTATGAAACCACAAACCAAAATCGATAGCGAAGAGGCAAGCACAAGATTTAAAAACCTTACGGATAAAATCTACCACTTTGCAAAAACGCACCCTACCCAAACCACTGACGAAGCTAACGGTACATTGTGGGGAGCTTACAATTCAATCAGTGGCTACTACAACTATATCAAAAAATACCCAACAGCAGAGGCTAAGTTCAAAAACACTATGTTCGGAGCTGACAACAACAGAATAATAAAATCATTCGACAATGCTATGGTGTTGGTAGAAGCTTAAAAATATAACAATGTGGTCGGGTCTTACCTGACCACATTTTATTATCTTTAAAAAAAATTTTTATGCAACCATTCAAGAAAATAAAAAAAATGCAAGAGATTGTGAAAACAGCTCTTGAGAGATACCCACAATACAGGGATGATGATAATCGTTTGACATCTTTTGTATGGTGGACAAGCCTTAAAGAAAACGGCATAGTTCCTGAAAAAATATCTTCATTAGAATTCTTGCACTTGTATGCAGACAATAATTTACCACAGGCAGATATTATTACAAGAGCGAGAAGAAAAGTTCAGGAAGATTTTCCAAACCTAAGAGGTAAGCTGTGGGAAGAAAGGCACAAATCAGAAAAGGATGTAAGAAAAAATATTTAATAAAAAACCATGAGATATATAGTTAAAGCATCATTAGGTAAAGAAATTTTTAATATTTACTCTACTAACGATTATTCAAGAGCATTAAGTGTTGAAGGCAAAGCTAAAGAAAGTTATGAAAATGTTTGGATTTGTGATGTATTGAATGAAATTATGTGTGGATAAATATATTTAAGCAAGCAGGGTTGGGTTACCCTAAAAAGACTGATGGTCGGATAGCAACTTATGAGTGCGATACTGTGAAAATGTAGGTTCAATTCCTTCTCCGACCCCTTATTATTATTAACCTTAAAAACTTTAAGAATGAAAAAAAATACGATTAAAAAAAATACCCTTTATTGGGTTGGTAGACCTGAAGTGTCAGCAGGTGGAAGATTTAATCAAAAATTTACAACATATCAAACTGCGATTGTAGATGACAATGGAAAAGTAACCTATCGCCAACAAACTTATAAAAGCTTAGGTACAAAAGAAGCTCCAAAAGATGTCATTAAAGTTACAAAGGCTGAATTTTTAAAAATGCTTAAATCTTTAGGCTAATCATTATACACCTTTATTATTAAATTTAAAATTAGAGAAAACATGGCAACGATTGCATTGAATTCGCAGAAACCATTAGTAGTGTTAGAGTCACAAAATGAGAACACAAAAATCTTCAACTTTAACGACAAAGAAATTATGCTTTACATTAGCAGAGCATACGATGAAGAGTCGGGCAGACATTTCTTAACTTACGACATACCTGAGATTGCATCTTTGAATGTGCAAAGAATTAGTGATTTAAAAGAATTTGAAAGCGCAGAGGTTCGTGATTTGCTTTTCACATCGATAGACGAAAGATGGGTTGAAATCTACATTAAAAAGTTGGTTATCCACATTAATGAAAACAAGGCTAAGGAAAAACCTGAAAACGAAATTACTCCACACGAAGAAGTTAATAACGATGAGCAATAAATTTGCAATAGGCATCCCTACGGTAAACAGGTTTGACCTTTTAAAGCCAAGCTTAGAAAGTTACTTGCAAGATTTCCCGAATGTAAAAGTATTTATTGTTGATAACGGTAAGCAGGGCATAGCCGAGCATTACAAAGACAATGAATTGGTTACTGTTTTTGAGCCTGAGAATAACTTAGGTGTTGCAGGTAGTTGGAACTTACTGTGCAAGCATATTTTCGAATGTCACAATTACGCATTGTTATTGAACGATGACATCTACTTAGGTTACGGAATTGAGGTTGTAGAAAAGGCTATCTATTGGGATAATTTGGGTTTAACACAATCAAGCAAAAACTTTAGTGTTGTGCTATTATCAAAAGCCTTATACGATGAGTTGGGCGCATTTGATGAGCAGTTTTATCCTGCATACTTTGAAGATAGCGACTACTTATATCGATTAAAGCTAAAAAAGAAGTGTGTACAGCGAATAGATTACACTTTAGACCCGAGAGATTTCATGGCATCGCAAACTTACGAGAAAGAGCCACAGAAGTATATGACTATCATCTTTGATAACAGAGAGCGCTATATTAAGAAGTGGGGTGGGCTACCATTTATGGAACAATACCGAAAGCCGTACACTCCATCCAACTAAACAACATTTCGCAACATTACTAAGCAACATTTGACAACATGACTGTTATTCATGAAATACAACAAACCATTTGGGTGAATACACCTAAGGGAATTGGGCATGCACTGTTCATAATTGATTATGGCATACATCAAAACACCGTATGGGTTGTATGCTTAAAAGAAACGGGGAACATTTTACATTTCGACTCCAATCAATTAACAGTTACCAAGAATAACACATTAGAACTAAACGAATTAGATTTTAAACCATAAAAACAACAATTAACATGACTGTACTTGAAAAAATCTTAGAACTATGCCCTGATGAAAACTTTTTAAAAGCAGATGGGTTTGATGAGGCTATCATCGGATACGAGTGGAATGATTTTAGATTAATCTATTCTCAGAGCAAAATTATACAGATATTATGCCGAGAGATGTGTGAAGAAGATGCGCTTGATTATTACTACTACAATATAGCTGATGCTTATGTAGGAGAAAAGACACCAATCTTTTGCATGGATACATTCAATCATTATGATTTCGCAGAGATTTCTAAACTAAGAAAAATGGCAGAGGAGAGCAAAGGTGATGCAGAACAAGGAAGTTAAGCTATTAGACGATATACTATCTTTTGGAAGGGACAGGACAGTATACGGTAAAAAGAATGATAAAGTAAAGGTTGTTGCTAAGTATGGACATGTGCTTATTGTAGAGGGTAAAAAGGGTAGATTTCCCGTATTAAAAGAGCAGGTTTCAGAACCTATCTGATTTACTTAATTTTACCTTATTTTACACCAATTCGGGATTTCTTAAAAAATTTCTTTGCAGTGTGGGCGCAGGTTTCAGGGTTTTTTAAAAAAAATATTTGGAAATTAATTTAAAGTGATATAATTTTACACTTGAACCTAAAAAGCACATACTATGAGAAACTTTAAATTCAAACAAGAACAATTAATCGATGGTGATATTGATTTCCAAAAATATCAACTTCTAATCTCAGGTAGATTTACCGAAAAAAGATTTAAACTATTGGAAAGCTATTGCGCTGAAAAAACTGTTAGAATACCCGTATACAGCGACTATGATTGTACAGGGCAATTATGTGGTGTAAGTTACAGTGTAGAGTACGCTCAAAATTCTTATAAAATTACAGCAACTTATTCTTACGATTATTAATCCACAAACCACTACAAACCACTACCACATGAAACCAACAGAACTAACCATCGTAGAAACAAAAAGAGCTACCTTAACAGGCGAGAGTAGAACTCAAAAAAACATCTATGATGATGACAGCCGACACTTCATTGCTATTATCAATGATGCCCTGCCTGATTACCTGCAAGAACATTACAGCAGATTATTCCAACACGCTCCTAAGTTGTTGGAAGCTTTAGAGGAAATCACTAATGTTGATTTTCTTGATGAGCATGCCGTATTCAAGGCACAGCAAACAGCACACCGTACCCTTTCACTTTTTAAAAAATAAATATTATGAGAGCAATTAAATATGATTGTGTAAACAAGCTTGTCCAAGAGGTAGAAATTGAAAATACCTTAGAGTCCTTTTATCAAGCTATCGGTAACGGTTGCGATACTATGGAGAATGCTTTTGAATTTGACTACTTTGGAAAATCACACACCGTTATTGTAGACGAGAACGGCAGAGTTAATGATAAGCCAATCGGAGGAGTTATTTTAAAAGGAGTACCACCTTTAGTTGGCAATGTGCTTGTGGTTGGTTTCAATGAAGATGATGGCGATGCTATCAGCGCTTCTATACCTATGGAAGATGCTCAACTATTTTTAGACAGATTTTTATCAGCACACGAAGCTTCTTTATTACAATTACACTAAAATCTTTTTTATGAAAACGAAAACGATTAAAGAAATTAATGATAAAATTGAAACCATCAAAGAAGTTATTGATGCGTACAGAGAAACAGATGACCAAGAAAAAGCTTTCAAAGACAGAATAGAAATCATAACTAACGAAAACTATAAAAAAGTTATGAAATCTATGTTTGATGAAGAGAACTTTTATATTAAGAGCGCTGAGAATGTAGGCATGCTTATAGGCTACGAAACATACATAAAAGAGTACGGTAAAAATTTAGAGATTAAAAAAATAGTTAAAGGTTTTCATAACCACATCACTGAATTAACCGACAGCTTGCTACCACACGATACCTTATTGAAAAGTATAGTTTCAGAAGATGAGTCGTATATGATATTAAAAAACGGTGAAAGCTTTACTGAATTAGTAAAAGTTTTATACATGATGAGATTTGCTTCATTGGTTGAGCTTAGCAGATACAAAGGCGCACTAAAAGCTATTGCATATTGCGTAGGGCAATTAGAAGAAGATAAAACAATATTTTAATTATTGCAGACTTGTCATATCATAGCCTTGTACCACTGCCTCGTGGTTGGTTTAGACATAGTTATCTTGATTTTGCTTGACTTGTTCTGCGTTTCATAAATTGATTGCATAAAGATAACAGGGGGGTTGCCATCGTACCTGAACGATGTATTTTTAAAACTTTAAAAAAAACAATATGAAAAAAACAATCTTAATTATCTTCATCACGCTAATCAGCTTAGCATCATTTGCACAGACAACGGCATATTCTACATTCTATGTATGCTCTCAGGAGTATGCGATTTTGAACAAGGAAAAAAATGTTTATGAACTTCAGGGAACTTACAGATGCGATAATTGTAAAATCATGATTAATGATTATTACATTCGTGTTTTTGAAGATGGCAAAGAAACCATAACGATTGACAAATCAAATTACTACAAGTCATCAGAAACTGACAATACAGCTTTTTTTAGGAACAAATACAGCACTTCTTTTATGCACATGGACAAAGGAAGCAAATGGATAGGTTTTGGAAAAGAAGATTACAAATTCATTTACAATTTTTGTTTAGGTAAGTAATTCTACTATGTTTATAATCAAAGCCATATACGAAAATGGAAAGCACCCTGAAATGCTTAATTTGTGGATATGTTCTGATGCAAATATGATAGCTGAAAAAAACAAAGCACAACAATTCGCAACAGAAATTGAAGCACAAAATTTTATAGAAAAAAACAAGCATTTTTTTAGCTCTTATTGGAATTTCAAAGTCGTTCCATTAGATTGATTATCACATAATTACAACAATTTAAGATAGGGAAATAAAAGCAACTAAATTACCATTCTTTGTTTCCCTATTGTTTATAAATTTTACCCTACAATTAAATAAAATAGAGTATTTTTACTCTCCCAATAATAAATTTGAACTTATGACGACAACACTTGCAGGAAGACCACCCAAAACCAAAAAACTTTACACCGTAAAAGAAATCTCTGAGCAGTTATCAATGAGCGCATCTAATGTTTACAAATTAGTATCTCAAGATAGCATACCTTATATTCGACTTGGTGGAAAAATTCTCTTTGACCAAACAGTAATTAACAAATGGATTAAAGCGAATTCTACCAATCAATAATGCCACCGAAAAAGAAAAAAATAGTAGCTAAAAAGAAACCTGTATCTCTGTATAATCAGATACAGAAGGAGTTTCGTATTATTAACGATAAGCTACCTATTAATTTTCAATTATCATTAGCATTAAGAAGAAAGCTCATATCGGATAACATTTATCCAAACTTTAAAAAAAGAAGTAAAAGAGAGCAGGGTGTACGCAAGATAAGGGCATATATACTTGACTTAGTTGATAAGATAGAACCACAGCCAACCTGCGATGTTAGGGACATACCCTACGGTGCGATTGAGAGTATAGCTTGGTACGATATTAATGAATGGATTTCAGAAGTAATGCCACAATGTATTTATGTTCAAGTAAACGCAGGCGAGTTTGGAATTACAAACATATTCAACACTATGAATTACTCGTATGAGCGAAGTGGAGTTAAAGATATAACGGATGCTATTCGTGAGTATGTAGGAAACAATAGTGATACTAACTGTAACTATTCAGGATACAAAAAACTTAGACCAAAAAAATTAGATGACGGCTCACCTGAAAATTATTACATAGAATTCATTTTATCATTGGACTATGTACCACAGGGAGATACAGAAGAAGCAGACATACCTAAGCCCAAAACCAAAAAAGAAAAAAAGGAAAAGGAAAGCATTAAAGATGCTATCATTGATAAAATTAATCAGTATAAATCTAAGAAGAGAAAAGTTAAAAGGGCAAACAATACAATTAAGAAAAACTTAGAAAGCGCTAAAAAGCTTCAGAAGAAAATCAAAGCATTGAAAACAGATACGGCTAAGGCAAGAACCTTATCTGATATTCTAACACAAAACAGAAAATCCATCAAAGCATTAATTCGTGACTATAAAAACGGATTGATAACTAAAGAGAAATACGAAAAAAATCGCAAGCTATTTGATAAAGCGCTTGAGATATATTCGAAAAAAAGAAAGAAATAAACGATGGCTAAAACAGCTACAAAAAAGTCGGTAAAAAAAGATGCTACGGTTAAGCATTACAAAAGAATTGGCACACTTGTCAAATCGGAGAATTTTATTCCATTCGGTAACGCTGATGCGCTTATTGAAAAGATTAAGAATAAAAAAGAAGATGCGCTAATTCGTGATGGCGATTTCTCAAGAGTTATTGTTTGGGACAAGGTTGCCTTTAACTTTTCTAAAACCGAAAAGAATAGCTCATTTAGAAAATCTGTATACCTATTCGGAGTAGTACGCAAGGAAGCTAAAATGTGGCTCAAAAAGAACCCTAAATTTAAGCTGCCTACCCAATACCCTGTGAATGTATATAACGAGCATTATAAGCATCTAAATGCAGAAATGACTGCAACGGATTTAGACCATGCGTATTGGAGAATAGCTTACCTGCTTGGCATCATCACACCTGCTACATACGAGAGAGCTTTAGATAGTGAATTCAAAGTAGTTAGATTGGCATCTTTATCTACCTTAGGTGCAGGTAAAGAGTTTAGAAAAATAGAAGAGGGAGTTTTAACCGACAAGTATGTTAAGGTTGGGGAAACACCTGAGTTACAAAAAGTGTATAAGCTTATTCGTTACACCTGCTATGACTACATGCAACAATGTGCAAACCTGCTTGGAGAAGATTTCATAGCTTATAGAACAGATGCTATTTATTACAGGGACAGTGCTGAGAACAGGAAACTTGTTAGGGATTTTTTCAAAAAGAACAAGCTTAAATACAAGCAAGTTTATAAAAAAAGTAAGGCTCGCTTCCACAAAGAACCGAGCCAAACTAAAGGAGATAAGAAACTTGAAAAAGTAACTAAACCTACCAAACTAACAAATAATTAATTAAACCATGACAAATTTAGTATATTTGTATGACACAACAAAAACTTTTTTTGGTTGAAGATTAACAACTAACCCAAAAAAAGCGAAAAATGATAACTTATAAAAATAAAAATGACAAACCGATAATTAGAAATTGCTACAACTGTAAGAATTATGTTGAAGTTAATGCAAGTGAAAAAATGGGATACTGTTCTGCAAGAAAACTTATGTTTGCCTACACAATGCAGGATAATGTGTACTTTTTAGTTAAATCTTTTTACTTGTGTGATTTGCACGAATTCAAAAACGAGGAGTATCTTAAAAGTGTTTCTGAACCTATAAACATGAAAGATGTCATCAAAAACAAAGAAGATGTAGCGCCAAAATAAAAATATGGACTTGCCTAAATTTTATAATGGAATTAAGTTCTATAATTACTATTTTATCGGCATGGATAAACCGATAATAATAGAAGCGAGAGATAAAGTGAGCGCAAGAAATGCGCTAAATAATATAGTAGATAAACTACCTGAGCAATACAGACAACAGAAACCTTGTGGAGAAACAGTGACCGTACCAATCAGAGGAATATCTACTAAAAAAATGAAGGACAAAAACTACATTTGGGTAGGTGAAGAGAAATCACCAAACGGATGGTTGGAAGAGTCCGAATTAAACGAGAGAATTAAAAACTATAATAATGGCAAAAGTAACAAAAGAGCAGGCTAAGCTTGCAGTCCAAGAGGCGATTGAAAACAAAAATCAATCAGCTACACCCACATCTACTAAGCAAGTAGAAAAACCAAAAGTTCCAACGATTGAGGAAATTCATGCTGACTACGAGTCTGCATTTAAAAATGACCAATTAAATCATTTGCTCAATCAAAACCCACCTAAGAGTTGGATTAAGACACACCCTATGCTTACCTATGAAGTTACTGACGAAGTTGGTAACAAAACAAGGAAGCCTGTGCGCTATTTGCCAATCGACAAGATTGAGTTCTTGTTGATGAGAATATTTCAGCAATACAAGATTGAAATTTTAAAAACAGGAGTTATCTTCAATGCACTTGAAGTAACCGTTAGAGTTCATTACAAAAACCCTATTACAGGCGAATGGATGTTCCATGATGGCACAGGAGCTGTCGATGTACAAACCGAAGCAGGTCAATCACCTTCAGATTTGAAAAACATAAAGCATGGCGCAGTTATGAAAGGCTTGCCATCAGCAAAATCATTTGCTGTTAAAGATGCTTGTGAGCATTTAGGAAGATTGTTTGGCAAGGACTTAAATCGTGAGTCATCATTAGAGTTTGTTCCTAAGTTCACAAAAGAAGCACCTAAAGCTAATGTTTGGGACTTACCTGAAAATACTAAATAGTTTTTTTAACCCTTAAATTTTATAAAAATGCAAGTACAAGGTACAATTACCAAAGTGTTTCCTATTGAGGAAGTAAATGGCTACAAGAACCGTAAGGTGTGGCTCAAAACAAACGATGCAAAGTATCCACAAACTCTTGAAATTGAAATGACCAACAAGGTTGCAGAGAGTTTCGATAACTATGCTAAAGTAGGCGATAGTGTATTAATGCACTTAAACCTTCGTGGAAAACAATACACTACCAAAGATGGTGTTGAAAAAGTATTCAACATTATTCAGGTGTGGAAAGTAGAACAGACAACAGGAGCTGCGCCTGTTCAGCATGACAATGCTATCCCTATTGATGCAGAGATTTTAGATGACGAAGATTTTGATTTTTAATTTTTACAAGACGAATTTATGAGCGAAGAACAATTACAAAGGACAGATTTTTGGAATGCCCAACGGAAGTATAAGTTTACATCTTCAAGCATACATAAACTTATGTCAGAACCCAAAAGCACAGAAGATAAAGCTAAAGGTCTTTTGTCGGGGACAGCCAAAAGTTATATTTTAGAAAAGATTGCTCAGGAATTAGATGGATTTATCCCTGATGTTGTTAATGATGCAACAGTTTGGGGAATAGAAAAAGAAGATAAAGCAAGGAAATGGTACGAGAAACTAACAGGCAATGTTTGGCAAGCTGTTGGATTTGAAAAGTACAACGAATTTTACGGTGGTAGTCCTGATGGTAAAGTGATAGCGCAAGATGGGAGTTTTGGTGCATTGGAAATAAAGTGTCCGTACAATTCAGTTAATCATTTGAAACATTGTTTAATTGATAGTGCAGAATATTTTAGAAAAGAGCATGCAGAGTATTATTGGCAATGCGTATCACACATGGTAACACTTGGTAAGGATATTAAATTTTGTGATTTTGTATCCTTTGATGATAGAATTCAAAAGAATATAGGTTTCTTCATATTTAGATTGAAGAGAGATATTCAAGTAGAAAATCAAATGTTAGTCAAAATAGAAAAGGCTAACGAATATAAATTACAAATCATGAGAAAATTTAAACTAATCCCTTAACCCCTTAAAATTCAAAAAAAATGAAAGAGAGAATTAAAATGCCCGAACTATCAACTGAAATGCCATTGAAAAAAAGAGGCAGAGGCAGACCAAAGAAAAAGGATGTTGAAGCAGAAGTCAAACCTAAGAAAAAAATGGGTAGACCAAAAAAAGTAGTAAATGTTGAGGTTAAACCAAAATCAAAAAGAGGCAGACCAAAAAAGGTAGCAGAAAGACCTGCTATTCATACCTACAATGAATTTGAAAGTTTGAGAAATAAACTCAAACAAAATTTAGAGGGTAAGAAAAGCACTAAAAACCCATTAGATGCCTATACAAAGAAAACTAACATAATTTTTGACGAACCAACTATTTCAAAAGAAAGGTTAGCACTTCAAATATCAAACGAACAAGTTGATTCTTTGAAAAAAACTAATCAAAAATTAATTGAATCAAACAACAAGTATATTGCTGAGTTAGCTGATTTAAAATTCAAATCTGAACCTAAAAAAGGAGGAGGATTGGATATGGAGAAAATAGAAGAATTAATTTTTATTCTTTTAGAAAAACTTGAACATAGTGAGGATAGTCATATAATTAATTTGAGAAACCAAAATGTTAATCAAAATAATACGATTAATGAATTACAAGGAGTAATTGGCAATTTGACAAGAGAGATAAAAGATTTGAAAGAACAAGATGAAGTTAGCAAAAAGCAATTTGAGAAGTCTGTTGGTAAAAAAGTTTTGAACTTCTTTATTGCATTTGTTTCAGGATTGATTGCTGCAATACTTTTCATGATTGCATTAGCATAACTTGATAAAACACGAAAAACCGTTTGACTAAAAATCAAACGGTTTTTTTTATTATGATGATACTACTTAGTTGCAGGAGTAGGTGCTACACTTGTAGGTGCTGCACTTGTATCGTTTTTAGCTAATTCAGCTTGCATTTTCTTAGCAACATAGTCGCCAATAAAGTAACCTGCAATACCACCACCTAAAATTGCAACCATGCCATATTTAGCAGGAGATACATTTTTAGCTATTGTACCTGTAATCAATGCAAAGCCAAGACGAAGTATCATGAAACCTGTTTTATCGGAGATTTCTGTACCGTCTGCATATTTAAAATCTTTTGAATAGTTATCAAGCATATCACCTGAAGTTTTGAAATTTGAATTAAAACCTTGTTTCATATTTTTTGATTTTTATTTTTTAAGTCCCAATCTAACCAACCTTCCGATAAATCAGCATCAGGATTATTATTTTTGTATTCGATAGTTTCATCTATCGCTGTTACCCAAAAATAACATATTAAAGCCGTAATTATAAATAATAATATAAAAAAACTATACATCTGTTACTAAAATTTGATAGCCGTATCCTGTTATTGCATTGAATGAATTATTAAATGATGCACCACTTGAATATGTATTGTCTGATAATACTTCTATTGTACCTGTTGTAATATCTTGACGACTAATTTTTACACGAACTGTAAGTACAAAACCTGAATTAGGTGCAATCCCATAAACTTGTACTAATTGACCACTTGATATTTGAGTTGTAAAATCACCTACACGAGTTTGTGGGTTTAACCAAATAGGCACAGTTCCTTGTCCCCAATCAATAGAAATCGTTCCATCTGTTGAGCTTGTAGCTATATAGTAGTTAGCATCAAAATTAGCATATTGAATAGTTATATTGTATGTTCCGTTTGCATCATTTAATGCAAATGGAGTAGCTGTATATCCTGTATTATAAAATATTTCGTCTGATAAATTAGTCGTTGTAACCCCTATCGTTTCATCTATAATAACCCTGATTGCACATATTATGCTTGTCCCTGCTGATGGTGTTGCACCTGATACTGTAATGTTTTCTGTTAAAGCCACTAAACTTGTAGCATTCGTTGTTGGAACACTTTGAGGATTGACTAAAACACCTGTATTAAAAGTTCCTGAACTTGTTATTTGTGTGCCACCATCACTCGCAGACGCATAAGGAATTGCAATAGAGTAAAATAAACTAAAAGAGGTTGCATTTGTATCAATGATGTTTAATTGACCTAATTCTATTTGGTCATTATATGTTCTTATGTAGGTATTCCCACCTATAACTTCATAGTAAAAAGATGCAACCTGCAATGTGTTCAAAGCCGTTACTATACCACTTACAGAATTAGACAATATTGAAGCTGTATAGGTAACATAAGATTGACCTGAATTAGCATTTCTTGCTTCAACTGATACTATATCATAAACACTTAGATTGTTGGCAATAGATGTAATATTCCAACTATATTCAGTAAATTGATTTGAAATATCTTGAGTATTGCTTGGATTGCTCAAAAAATACATTTGCTGTGTAGCAGATGTAGTGTTAAGTATTTGAAAACTAATTTCGCTTAAATCTTTTTTCAGTCTTTGTGCCATCTTAATTTAATTTTTTCCCGTATAGTCCTTCCTGATAAACAACTTCATTACTTTGTCTCCAATTTATTGAAGGGTTGAAGCTGTTAAAAAAGTCAAACAAACCTGTTGCAGTTTCGAATTTTTGAAAATTTGACTCTCCTAAAGGATTTTTGCCTTGTTCATCTACAAATGTTTCTACGGAAACATGTTCCGAAAATAATTGAAACTTTAGAGAAGTATTTGGTAATATTGGGAACTGAAATGTATTCCTTCCATCTATTATTGTTTGTTTTGAATCTAATTTATAAAATAAAGTTTTTTGTCTTTGATATGGACTCACGAAAGGTACTATATCATAATTAGTAATGTTACCATTACTATCGTATTTATTGAATTGTAGAACACCTGATATTTGTTGAAAATTGTTTGATGCAAAATATACTTCAAACGCATGATATACATTATCACCTAATGACCTTCTTATTTCTTCATAAGTAGGGGTATTTGCACCTGAACTCGTAACAAGTACAGCAGGTGTTGTATTAACTGTTACCGTTGGTGAAAAACTTGGCATCTTTAATTATTTACTATAATATCTTTCCCGTTTAAATCTTTTACGGCAAGCTTGTTGTCTTGTCTTCTTCTGTAAACATTCATTCCCATTTCTTTCCCTAACTCTATATTTAATTCGTCTAATGCACTTTGTGGCTCTCCTGCATTATAAGCTGCAATATAAGCTTTCAATGCAGTAAAAGCTTTGCTTGCTGTTGGATTAGCTTTAGCATCTTTTTTACTCATTGTAGGCTCAGTTATAGGAGTTCTTTCTTTAGGGTCAAGTTCTTGTACGGCAGTTTTACCAATTTCAAAAGATTTTCTAACCTTTGGTTTGAACAACCAAAATACTAAATAACCTACACCAAATACAAAGGCTGCCTTTTTTAAACTATCGTTCATTACTTAATAAATTTATTATAGATAATATATATGCCTGCTATCCCAACAATAGTAAGCATAAAGTTTCTTGTCAAATTCTTTTTGTTTTCCTCAAACTTAGATTGCAAAGCTTGCTCTTTAGCTTGTCTTGTTAATTCATAAGCATCAGCTATTTCCGTATCCGAAAATGTTCTGCTTGTATTTACTAAAGTGTCTAATTTGTTTTGCAAAGCATCTTTCAAAGTCGAATTACCACTTGTAGTAGGTAAGTTTGCAACAGCGTTTAATTGCTCTTGCAAACTATCAATAACTTTTTGTTTTTCCTGTTGAGTAGCCATTATTTACCTTTTAAAGGATTGAACATGTCGGTTAGGCGAGTTGTTTGTGCTTGCGCTTGAGCCTGAGCTTCTTTTGCAACATCAACAAATGTTTTTCCACCAAATACTTGACTTGAAATAGCATCGTTATATTGACTCAAACTAAAGTTGTTTCTTGCAAAAACTCTTTTAATAGCCTCTTCGGTTTTTACACCCCAAATACCATCTTGCTCGATTTCAGGCATGCCTGCTTTTGCTTGTAATAAACCTACTTCATAACCTTTACTTCCGAACTTCATTGGGAAATCTTTTAAAGGGTCTAAGTGTGGTCTGCTTGTATAAGCTTTGGGAGTTTTACTTCTTGGATTGATTGTAGTTTCAATAACTTCTGCATCTACATCAACAGTAGGAGCAGGAACTATTGCAGGAGTGTTTACAGCTTTAATTGCTCTAAACAATAAATAGCCAACACCTAATACACCTGCGCCAATAAGTAAATTCTTAGTTGATTTTTTCATTTTGTTTGTTTGTATTGTTAAATATATTCATAATAGGTCTTAAAATATCGACCTTAGTTAATGCTATGATATTTTCTCTTAAAGATTGTATTTCGCTAATAGCAATAATACCAACGATTGCTTTTACTATCGCATCTAAATGAGTATAATCTTCTATGGACTTAGCAATTACTATCGATATAAAATACCCTAATGATGTCCATAACTTTATAATACACTTAGCACTTGTAAATGTATTAGATTTTAAACCTTTAGCTATCCCCGTAATCCAATCTGCAATAACTAAAATACCTACAAATAAAAACACCTCTCTCAATGGAGTGAAGAATGCCATAAATCCTGCCATAATAGATAACCAATATTTTCCAAAAAACTTTCTAATCATAGAAATTTATTTCCTTTACAAATATAAGATTATAAATCAATAATTTGATTGAATATCCTTGCCGAAACAGAAAATGTTGAGTTATCTGCATTTGACGGAGCTACAAATTTGACAATAAAGCTACTTGCACCTGCCTGATAAACCATTGAAGCGCTTGATAGGCTTGAATCTATGTTAGATGAGATGTCCGTAACACCTGAAACGCTATAAGTTCCACCTATATTTTTTGCAAAAACATTTTGAACCTTTACAAAAGAATCACCCCTTGTCAATTCCCCTGAACTTCCTGCATTTTTAACCACAGCATACATAAATACTGTCGAATTCATTGCTGTATCGTTAGGTAGGGAAATCCTTTGAGAAAAACCATCTTGAAATAGTTCAAGATTTGCACCTGCATTCAAAACTGCATCATTTCTAAAAGCAGCCAAAACACCTGATGTGCCTGATGTGCCTGAAGAACCTGATGTTCCTGAAGTTCCATTTGCATAAGGCACAAAGCTTATAAAGAAGTTATTGTTTATAAATTCAACACCATTACCACCTACTAAAGTCAAACTGATTATAGTTAATTGATTTCCTGCATAACTACTTGCAACTGACTTGTATATACCAAATATGTTAGCATTGTCAGCTTGGGTAACTTGTATTTGAAAATCAGTACCTGCAAGATTAGCTAAGAAGTTTCTAAAATCTACACCATTTACATCTATTGCATAAGCAACTATTGTCGCTATATCGGTCATATTAATATCATCACCACCAAAATAAACATCACCATTTGCTGTTCCTGATGCACCTTGAGAAACCCAAGTGCCACCTGAAAAAACAACAGAAGTACCTGATGAGCCTGATGTTCCTGAACTACCCGATGTGCCATCAATTCCTGATGTTCCTGAACTGCCACTTGTACCTGAACTACCCGATGTTCCTGAACTACCTGAATCACCTTTTGTTCCTGATGAACCCGATGTTCCTGAACTACCTGAAGTGCCTGATGAGCCTGAAGTGCCACTTGAACCTGATGTTCCTGAGCTACCACTCGTTCCTGAACTGCCCGATGTACCATTTACACCTGAAGTTCCACTCGTTCCTGAACTACCTGAAGTACCATTAACACCTGAAGTGCCACTTGAACCTGAAGTACCTGAGCTGCCCGATGTTCCTGATGTTCCTGAAGAACCTGCATCACCTTTTGTACCACTTGAACCCGATGTTCCCGAAGTAGGTGAAGTACCTGATGAGCCATTTGTTCCTGATGTTCCTGATGAGCCTGAAGTACCACTTGTTCCTGATGAACCCGTAGTGCTTCCACCATTACCACCATTCCCTAAAAAGCCAAAATATGATGTGCCTATGAATGTCATAATGTAATTGTAAGAATACAACTACTAAATTACTAAATTTTTAAGACTTTGAATGATTGTTTGTGAAGAAATTTCCCTTGTACACTCAAAATTCTTGTTTTCAGGACACCATTTCCAATCAGCAGGGTCAAGGCGATGATTATTAAAGCAGCTTGAACATTTTCCTTCAGGAGCTGTAATACGAGCATAAACCGTTGGTTCTGTGTATGCTTCCGAGAAACCTGAGATTAAAACAACAGGAGTTTCCGTACACCATGCTAACCAAGACAAACCACTACCGATACCGATAAATGCTACCGATTCTTGAATTGCCTTAATTACTTCATTAAGAGAACCTTGTGGATGCTTAATAATACCTTTTGGATGCGAATTACCCATATAACCATCATCTTCTCTTGATAGTAAAAGAACTTCGTAACCTTTTGAATTACAAAAATCAACAACTTCTTGCCAACCTTGTGGATTGTTCCAATATTTAGCCTGACAAGTACCATGAATTGCTATGGCAACTTGTTTTTTCTTTTGGAAATCTTTTTCTAATAACAATTTTGGTTTTACCTGTTTGAATTCCAAACCTAAAATATCAGATGCACATTTTTGCATTGGCTGATTTTTTACTTCAAAAGGATTCATATTGAGTTTAATATTACTTTTTTCATCATAATACCAACCAATACGATATGTAGCATATATGTTATTAACGGCAGTACCCATTTGTACAAAATTCAAATTAGGATATGCCGACTCATCAATAATATTATTATGAAAAGTGCTACAATATAAATTACAACCATGTTTCTTTTGGAATTCATCAAAATATGGAAACCAAGCAACTGTATCACCAACAGCTTTTGATTCTAAATAAACTAAAACATTTTTGCCTTTCAAATTCAATTCGTGTTCAATCATCAAGAGAGATTTTCTAACATCATAAATACGAACTTTCCATTTTTTATAATATGTGATAGCTGTTTTAGTCCACATATTATTCTTTAAAATTGTGTGATGTACAACTTTATCATTTTCATCAACAAACTGAACTAAAAATTGGTTTTCAAAATTTGATTTTATTTCAACTTTTGCGCCATCTGTAAAAGTTATCAAAAACTCTGTTGTCGGTCTATTCATAGATATATACAACAGAACTTCTGAAAAATAATCTAATCTTTCAAGAACTTTTTCTCTGCTTAAAACAACTCCATCAACCGATGTTATGATGTGGTCTATGCCATGTCTTTGTAGTAAATTAAATAATTCAACAGCTTGATATTTTTGTGAAGGATTTTGCAGATGTATTTCACAAGCAACTTTTTTACAAACCTTTTTGAAAAGCTCAATATTATCTTCGTTGATAACAGAATACTCACCACCCTCACAATCTAATTTTAAGAAATCAATCATTTTGATATTGTTTTCTTCAATTAGTTTTTGGAATGTAATACCCTGAACACTTCTTTCGGTTTCATATCCTACAATATGACCTGCAAGTCCTTTTCCATCAAAATATAACTTGTCATTAGTGTCTGCTATTGCACCATTATACACTTTATACTCAACACCACTTTTTGCAAGTTTTTCTTTTATGATTTGACAACAATCCGTATCAGGTTCAATAGTGTAAATTTCTTTGATGCCCATTTTTGCAGCTCTGTCGCTGAAATAACCTGCATGACCACCAATATCTACTACTACATCACCTTGCTCTATGTCAAAGTATTTTTCATAAATTTTTTCTTGATTAATTTCTCTATCTACATACTCAAAATCGTATGTTGAATTTTCTGATAATTTTTCTACCATAGCGTTTTCTTTTAGTTCTATTTTGTTATTGTGATAAAATTCTTTGTTTACTTCAAATTGATTATATACAAGGATAGCATTTTCAGCTTTCTCTTTTATTTTAATGTCGTATTGTTTTGATTTTTCAAGGTATATTAGTTTCTCTTCCCACTTGTCAAACTTGATAGTTTTATCTTTGTTATTAACATCAACATACAATTCTTTTTCTTTTGCCTCTACATTTCGAAGAACTAAAATATCGTATTGCTCGTTGTAATAAAACACATGGAAAGTAATATTATCATCTACATAATCGTATTGAATAGCAGATTTCATAACACTAACCCTATCTAAAACATTGTTGTATTCTTTAGCAACTGAATTTTCTAAAACAACATGGTTAATACCCATTTTTTGAGCTTCCATAGCCATTAATATTTCTATGATAATGTATCCGTTTGGATTGGTACAATATTCTCTTAATGTTTTCCATTTATTGAATAACTGCAAACCCTTTTCAACATTCATAGAAAATAGTATGCTCAAAAAGTTTGGTTCTCCGTCTTTAATATCGTTATTGAACTTAAAAAAGACACCCTCTTTGTTTTCCAAAAACTTATTTACATCATCAAAGTATTTTTTATCTCCGATAACGCAATCGTAATCTACCACATGGGCATTTTTGTAGCCTAATGCACTTGCCATTGCAAAACCATTACGCATCAAAGTCCATACTGCAAATGAGTGATTGTAAGGATAAGATTGAATTAAACGATAGTGGTTATAATTTGTCCAAAAGAAAAATGTTACATCATAAGCTAAGTAATCTTTACTTCTTAAAACTTGATTTTCTCCGTCATATACAGTGTAATCAACTAAGTTTTTTATAGTGTCGCTAATTGGATAGTGTGATGTGAGTAAAACCTTTTGTCCTTTTTCTTTTAACGATGTTATACACTCTACGAGCATATCCATTTTCTCTTGTGTATCGCAATAACAAGGGACAATAGCCACTTCGTTTTTTTGAAAATTGAAATAATCGGCAGGATAAAGTTTTTCTCTAATTTTATTTAATCTTTGCGCACCTATTTGAGCCACTTTTTCCCAATTAAAATTTTTGTGAATGAGTTTTGCATCTTCTAATGCTTTTGCTCTGCATTCTAAATAGTTTTCGTAGGCAAATCGCATAACTCTTTTCAAATCTTCAAAATCAGGCTCACAATAGTTGCCATTAGATTGTCTGTTAAATTGCAAACCCTCACCATCACTTGCAGGTCGCTCTCCTAAAATCTTTACAGGCAAACCTTTTCCCTCAGCAAATTCTAATTGACCACCCCAATCCGAATAAATAGCAGGAGTTCCACATGCCATAGCTTCAATCAACGGCAAATTCCAACCCTCACTTCTTGCACAAGATAAAAACACATTACCTTGTTTCATAAATTTTACATATTCTTCTCTTGATGGAAAATGTACTATGCGAATGTTTTTAGTGTCAATTTTGTAATGACTTAATCGTTCTTGTGTAGTTTGAAAGCCGTCTACCGAGTAAGGATTATCGGCTGAAAGGATAAGTTCAACATCATCATGATTAGCAAATTCCTCTGCAAATGCTCTAACTACTTCTGTTGTTGCTTTTCGATAGTCCCAACGACCAAAATATAAGAATTGAAACTTATTTTTAGGTTTTATAACAACAGGTTTGAATGTTTCTGTATTTACACCTTCAGGAACAATGAAAGTTTTATTTTTTGGATAACCTTGAGCAACTACGCAATCTCTTTGCCATTTTGTAGGCAACCACAACTCATCGTATTCTAACAATTTTTTGAAAAAATGGTCAGGATAAACTGTTGTTTCCCAAACATTGTAGGCAATTTTATATCCGTTATATAGTTTGGTATCAAAGAAAAAATGATGATTAGTTTCATTCAATACAATATGAATGTCATTATCATCAGCTTCGTTAAAATTGTAAATTGGGTAATCGCTTCGTGTTTTGTCTTCATTGAACAATGTTTGTTCAACTAACATTTTTTTAATTTGCTCAGTCATGTAAGGTTCTCCATCGTGTGGAGTTTTATTGAAACCATTCCATGATTTTCCAATAGTAAAATTTCGTACTCGTAGTGGTACTAATTTATCAAGTTCGGTAAAAAAGTTTTGAGCATGGGCATTATAGCCTGTTGTACCTATAAAGGAAGTGTGTACTTTAACTAATTTCATTTTATTTAATTATCACTTTAAAATACTTTATTACTGATTGTTTGGTGGAGTTAAAATATTTTCTAATTTATTTACACCAAATTGTTCTAAATCTTTGACTTTTTGTTCTAAACTAACTATTTTTTTATAAATTGAATCTAAACATTGAATTGCATCGTTTGCTTCTTGAAGATTTGAAAAAACACCTTTTTGAATAGCGTTATTAAGTATTTTCTCTATAAATTTTAATTCTTTCATATAAGATTTTATTATAAAAGTAAAGTTATCAAAACTTTTTGAGTTCTGATAACTTTTACTTTATTTTTTTATTATAAGTAAATTGGTAAATACTTTACACTTCCTTGTACAAATATTGTTATATTTCTACCCGTATAACTTCTTACATTGCCATCTACTATACCTGAATTTGCAAAATTCAACTGAAGTGTTGTTAAATATATTTGGTTGTTTGCATCATCTACTGCTACCCAATTATTATTTACACTTCCTGAATAATCTCCCAAATAATATATATCAGCTGCATAATCAAGATTTATACCTACTTGTTGTCCACTTATTACTGAATACACATTTTGACTTCCATCAAAAAAGAAAGGACTATCTCCAAAAGTTGTAGAATTTACTCTATATGGTATATAGTTATTAGTAGGATTGATAGTTGTACCACCACCACCACCTGATGTACCTGATGTACCCGAAGTACCACTTGCACCCGTAGCACCTGATGTTCCCGAAGTTCCGTTAGCACCTGAAGTACCCGATGTACCTGATGTACCTGAATTACCCGTAGCACCTGATGTACCTGAACTACCTGATGTACCACTCACTCCCGAAGTTCCTGATGTACCTGACGCACCCGTTGCACCTGATGTTCCCGAAGAGCCTGATGTACCACTAACACCTGAAGTTCCTGATGTTCCTGACGCACCCGTAGCACCTGAAGTTCCTGAGCTACCTGATGTACCACTCACACCTGATGTACCCGATGTACCTGACGCACCCGTAGCACCTGAAGTTCCTGATGAACCTGATGTACCACTTACACCTGATGTACCTGATGTACCCGAAGCACCCGTAGCCCCACTCGTTCCTGAAGAACCTGAAGTTCCACTTGAACCTGAAGTTCCTGAAACTCCTGAAGTACCTGATGTACCTGATGCACCCGTAGCACCTGAAGTTCCTGACGAACCTGATGTTCCTGATGTTCCACTTACACCCGAAGTACCTGATGTACCTGACGCACCTGTTGCCCCACTCGTTCCTGAAGAACCTGAAGTTCCACTTGAACCACTTGTTCCACTATTTCCTGAAGTACCCGATGTGCCTGAGTTACCTGATGTACCTGAAGAACCACTTGTTCCTGAGCTACCCGATGTTCCACTAACACCCGAAGTTCCTGATGTTCCACTATTTCCTGATGTGCCTGAACTACCTGATGTGCCTGAGCTACCCGAAGTTCCACTAACACCCGAAGTTCCTGATGTTCCACTATTTCCTGAAGTTCCACTTGAACCTGAAGTACCATTTGAGCCTGATGTACCCGATGTGCCACTTACACCACTTGTTCCTGATGAACCTGATGTACCTGACGAACCACTTGTTCCGTTAGAACCTGAAGTACCTGAAGTTCCACTTGTTCCACTCACACCTGAAGTTCCTGACGAACCTGAAGTGCCTGAGCTACCTGATGTTCCATTTGAGCCTGATGTACCTGAAGTTCCACTTACACCACTTGTTCCTGATGAACCTGAAGTTCCTGAGCTACCCGATGTTCCTGAAGAGCCACTTGTACCATTAGAACCTGAAGTACCACTCGTTCCTGATACACCTGAAGTTCCTGATGAACCTGAAGTGCCTGAAGAACCTGATGTACCTGACGAACCACTTGTTCCGTTAGAACCCGAAGTTCCTGATGTTCCACTCACACCTGAAGTTCCTGACGAACCACTTGTTCCTGAACTACCTGATGTCCCATTTGAACCTGATGTACCCGATGTTCCACTCGTGCCACTTACTCCTGAAGTTCCTGAAGAACCCGAAGTGCCTGATGAACCTGAAGTACCATTTGAACCTGATGTTCCTGAAGTTCCTGAGCTACCACTCGTGCCACTTGTACCTGAACTACCTGAAGTGCCATTTGAGCCTGATGTTCCACTCGTTCCACTTACACCACTTGTTCCTGATGAACCACTTGTTCCACTTGAACCCGAAGTACCTGATGAACCACT
>SESB01000465.1_pt1 | contig 29377 bp, 23 predicted proteins | sample 3171441 | NCBI WGS metagenome assembly SESB01 (sample SAMN06051867, study PRJNA518727) | freshwater metagenome | biome: subpolar coniferous forest; feature: holomictic lake; material: water; isolation source: holomictic Lake 227, 6 m depth | place: Canada: near Kenora, Ontario | collected... | reverse complement strand
CAGGTTAGAAATGAATTTAGAACACTTCATCAGCACTTCATCAATATGCAATCGAATCATGGAGCGCCTTTTACGATCTTAAGTATGGGTATGAGTGGTGATTATCAGTTGGCCATTGAAGAAGGATCAACGATGGTAAGAATTGGAAGCTTATTATTTGGCGCAAGAAATTATCAAGAGAAATAAATATGATGTATTAAAAGCGAAAAAATAAAAAGCCCCTGAATAAACTTATCAGAGGCTTTTGAATTTTTGATTTTTGAATTTTGACTTCTAATTTATTTCAAAGTTTCTTCCAGCCATTTATAAAACTCATGATGCCACACTAATGCATCCTGAGCTTTTAAAACCCAATGATTCTCATCTGGTAAATAAAGCAATTTACTTTTGATACCTCTTAATTGAGCTGCCTGGAAAGCTTGCTGACCTTGTTCAATTGGAACACGGTAATCTCTTCCACCTTGTACAATCATTATAGGAGTATTCCATTTGTCTATGAAATTGCTTGGGGACTGACTAAATGAACGTTGTGCCACTGCATTGTTCTTTTCCCAGTATGCACCACCTTTTTCCCAGTTCTCGAAAAATATTTCATCGGTTGTACCATACATACTTTTGAAATCAAATACGCCATCATGTGAAATGAAAGTTTTGAAACGGCCATTGTGTAAGGCTTCCAGGGCAAATACGGAGAACCCACCAAAGCTTGCACCAATACAACCCATTTTGTTTTTGTCTACATAGGATTCCTTCGAAACGGCATCTATGGCACTTAGATAATCTTTGATTACTTGTCCGCCCCAGTCTTTGCTCACACCTTCTGTCCATTTAGTGCCTTCTCCAAAAACACCTCTACGATCAGGAGCTACAACAATATATCCCTGTGATGCAATTAATTGAAAATTCCATCTGAAAGAATAGAAAGGATTGGTGCCTTGAGGGCCGCCTAAACAAAATAAAAGTGTAGGGTATTTTTTCTTAGCATCAAATCCAGGAGGATAAATAACCCATGTTGGCATTTGTTTACCATCAGTAGTTAATACTGTTTTATAGCTAGTAGTAACTGATGCGATATTTTTATAATTATCATCATTTACATGTGTGATTTGTGTTATGTTCCCACTGGTTAAATCAACACTGTAAATCTCAGAGGCATGATTAAAGTCAACCTTGGTAAAAAATAATTCATGTCCTGTTTGTGCAATAATTCCATTTACTTCAAACTCACCTTTAGTAATCTGTGTAATAACCGGAGCCCTTCCTGTTCTGTCTGGATAAGTAACTTGAAACACATGTACCATTCCCTTTTGTGGGGCAATAAAAAATAGACTTGTTCCATCTTCGCTCCATTTAAAACTCTCTACATGTAAGTCATCACGATTGCCAGTTAGATTCATTGTTGTAAACCCATTTGAAACAATTAAATCTTGTTTGTCTGCTTCATAACCCTCTCTTTTCATTTGAAGCCAGGCTAATTGTCCCTGTGCATTGTAAGCAGGACTAATATCATAACCCTTATTTTCGGAGGTTAAATTTTTAGTTTTCCCTGTAGTGATATCATATTCGTACAAGTCGGTATTTGTGCTTACTGCATACGCTGTACCAAACTTTTTCTTGCTACTATAAACAATATGTTTGCCATCTGGATTCCAGATATAATCATCTTCTCCACCGAAAGGTTTTAAAGGACAATCAAAGAGTTCTCCCTTCATGATATCGATAGCTTCCCCAGCTTTACCATTCACAAGAGGAGCAAAAAAGACGTGATCATATTTACCATCTTCCCAGGTATCCCAATGACGGTAGTTTAATGATTCATAGATTTGAACATTTGATTTTGTAAGGGTAGGATAGAAGTCTGAACCGTACACTGATTTTAGTTTTACCGCTTCACTTTGGAGGATATATTTTCCATCAGAAGAAATTTTCTCATTTGCAAGTAATTCGCTTGCATTATTAATTTCTTCGGCGTTACCTCCATTTACAGAGATGCGATATGTTTTACTATTCCCTTTGTTTAGAGCAACATCCGGGACATTGACACTGTAAATTAAATATTGTTTGTCTTTCGAGATTCCCAAAGCACTAACACGCCCTAATTTCCATAACATTTCTGGACTCAGATTTTGTTGAGCATAAAGATTAGCGGTTAAGCTGATCAGTAAAAAAAATAAAAACTTTTTCATGTGTCTATTGTTTTCTTTTAAATAAAAAAGTTCATCAACTATTTGTTAAATAACTGATGAACTTTTAAAAAAGGTATGTTCAAAAGTTATTTTCCTGACTTGAGTTTTGCATAATCAAAAACCATATTACAAAATGCTTTAACACCAACATCTAATTTACTGTCATCAATAAAGAAATCTGGAGTATGGTGTGGTGCTGCATTTTTAGGATCCATTCCTGCAGGCATTCCTCCTAAATTAAAAAAGAATGAGGGAGCTACTTCACCATAAAAAGAAAAATCTTCAGCACCAGTTGTCCAGGTTGATTCAGAAACGTTAGCCTTGCCAGCGGCGGTTTCTAATGATGGCAACATCATTTTAACCAAAGCAGGATCGTTATATGTAACTAATGTTTTTGTATCGATATATACTTCAGCTGTAGCACCAGAAGCTTCCGCAATTTTAGTAGCAGTTCTTCTGATTTTTTCATGAATTTCTTTTTGCATTTTACCATCCAGTGTTCTGATGGTTCCTTCCATAAATAATTCCTCTGGAATAATATTTGCCCGAACGCCACTTGTAATTTTTCCCACGGTAATTACAGCAGGAGCTTTAGTAAGGTCTTCCTGACGGCTCACAATAGTTTGTAAACCTGTGATGATTTGTGTTGCAACTACAATTGGGTCAATACCTCCCCATGGCATAGAACCATGTGTTTGTTTGCCTTTTACTTTAATGGTAAACCAATCAGAGCTCGCCATAAAAGATCCTGAATGGTATTTAATAGTTCCAATTTCAGTGCCAGAGCTAATGTGCAATCCGAATACGGCTTCCACTTTAGGATTACTCAATGCACCTTCTTTGATCATTAAAGGAGCGCCACCTTCTTCAGTTCCTGGAGGACCTTCTTCAGCGGGTTGAAATAAGAAAACAATTGTTCCCGGAACATCTTTTTTAATTTTCGATAATGCATTAGCCGTACCTAATAAAATGGCAGTATGTGTATCATGACCACAAGCATGCATTACGCCTACTTTTTGTCCGCCGTATTCACTCGTTAGTTTTGAAGCAAATGGTAGATTTACTCTTTCTACTACTGGCAATGCATCAATATCTGCTCTTAATGCGATAACTGGACCAGGCTTGCCGCCTCTTAAAATGGCAACAACACCGGTTTTTGCAAATGGTGCTTTAATTTCTAAGCCAAGGCCTTGCAATTTTGATACGATATAATTCATCGTATTAGTTTCGCGGTTCGATAATTCAGGATATTGATGAAGATGTCTTCTCCATGCAACTACAGAGTCGTTTACGTCTTTTGCATATTTTTCAATATTACTAGGACTGATTTGTGCCATTGCTGCCAAAGGAAGCGCAAAGAAAGTAAATAGGATAGCTTTTCTCATGAATTAATTTTGGTTATACTAGGTTTCAAGGTAAGTTAAAATTCAAAAGTCAAAACCCAATATTTTTTTGACTTTTGAATTTTGACTTTTGGTTTATTTAAATTCTCCAAAAACATGCCTTAATGCATCAGAGATTTCTCCAAGAGTGCAAAAGTTTTCAACCGCTTCTACTACAATTGGCATTAAGTTTTCAGATGAGTTTGCAGTAGATTCGATCTTTTGTAAAAGTTCGGCAACTATTTGGTTGTTTCTTTTATTACGTAATGCTTTTAACTTATCTGATTGGATTGTTCTGATTGAATCATCAATTTTAAAACCAGGAATTTTATTGGTTTCTTTGATTTGGAATTTATTTACACCTACAATTATTTTTTCACCACTTTCGATATTCCTTTGGTAAGCATAAGCACTTTTTGCAATTTCATCTTGCATAAAACCTGCCTCGATGGCACTAACACTTCCCCCCATTGCATCAATTTTAGCAATAAGAGCAAGTGCTTTGGTTTCAATTTCATCCGTTAGTGATTCTACAAAATAGCTGCCAGCTAATGGATCCACAGTATCCGTAGCGCCACTTTCGAAAGCTACAATTTGTTGTGTTCTAAGTGCCACACGTGCTGCGTCTTCTGTTGGTAAACTAAGCGCTTCATCATATCCGTTTGTATGTAGGCTTTGAGTGCCCCCTAGAACTGCAGACAATGTTTGTATGGTTACCCTGCAAATATTATTAAGAGGTTGTTGAGCAGTAAGTGTTGCTCCACCTGTTTGTGTATGAAAACGCAGCATCATTGCTTTTTCGTCGGTAGCCCCTAAATCCTTCATTATTTTTGCCCACATTCTACGTGCGGCCCTGAATTTTGCAACTTCTTCAAATAAATGATTATGTGCATTGAAAAAGAAAGAAAGTCTTTTGCCAAATACATTGATGTCTAACCCTTTTGCAAGGGCTGCTTCTACATAAGCTTTGCCATTACTTAATGTAAATGCAATTTCCTGAACAGCAGAACTGCCGGCTTCTCTAATATGATAACCGCTGATGGATATTGTATTCCATTTAGGCACTTCCTTCGCGCACCATTCAAAGATATCTGTAATAATACGCATAGAAGGCTTTGGAGGATAAATATAAGTTCCCCTTGCAGCATATTCTTTTAGTATATCATTTTGTATTGTTCCTGATATTTTCTTTAAATCTGCACCCTGTTTTTTTGCAAGCGCTACATAAAATGCCAATAAAATAAAACCAGTTGCATTAATCGTCATAGAAGTTGATACTTCTTCCAAATTAATGCCAGCAAAAAGTAACTCCATGTCTTCAATACTATCAATGGCTACACCTACTTTACCTACTTCTCCCTCTGCAAGTTCATGATCACTATCATATCCAATTTGAGTAGGTAAATCAAAAGCCACACTTAAACCCATAACACCTTGTGACAATAAAAAATGGTATCGTTTATTACTTTCTTCTGCAGTAGAAAATCCTGCGTATTGCCGCATCGTCCAAAGTTTGCCACGGTACATATCTGACTGAACACCGCGGGTATAAGGGAACTCACCAGGAATATCTTTATGACTAGAGGTAGGTGCTGAATAGTAAACTTTATTGATTTCTATACCACTATCTGTGAAGCATTTTTTCTCGCTCATTGTAACTGCATTTGATGTAGAAGGATACATCCATATGATCCTATATCAAATTTAAGCAAGAAAGCAGTTTTATGCGTGATTTATTTCTATCTAAATTAGATTACATTAATTTCTTTGCTTCATAGCTCAGCGCTTCTGACACTAAGTTGTGAAGATCGGCTTTGCTATCATTCATTAATAAATGCAGAATCGTTTTATTGAGTTCTAACCCGCTCGCGTTTTCTGTTAAGGATCTGGCTGTTTGATTAATGATTAAAAGGTTTTGATCTTTTAATTTTTTCAAAGATTTCCATGCGTCAGCACTTACGTAGATCTGCTGACTCAGATTGTATTCAAATTCCTCACGGATTTGTTTAGTTAGTAATTCTTGCATCTCATTTGCGCCTATTCCTGAGATATTGCAACGACTGATTACATTGGGCAATGAAATACGATCAGCTAAAACTGTTAATCTTTCATATGCCTGTAATTGTAAACCACTGTGCTGATTATTAGCTGATTTCTCAGAAGCCTGTATTTTTCTCTGTAAAAAGATCAACCACCCAGCTAATCCTGCAATTAAAACGCCAATCAAAATGGTAAAAAACATATTCATATCTAACATATCCCAAATTTCAGCAAAAATAGGATAAAGCAGCCTCGAACCATGAATTTCCAGTTATCGAAAACATACTTAACAGTTTTGAAACAGAATGATTGTAAATTTGTACTATAAATACTAATTATGGAAGCAGCAGTAATTGTGCCAGTTAAACTCACATCAGGAGCCGTGGCAGAAATTAAAAGATTGATAGAAGAACCGGGATTTGATGCCTCTCAAAAATTAAGAGTAGGAGTGAAAGGAGGTGGTTGCAGCGGAATGACTTATGTGTTAGGATTTGATAAACAGGAAGAAGGGGATGAAATATTTGAGATTGAGGGGATTGATTGTATTATGAATAAAAGTCATCAGATTTATTTATATGGGATGGAAGTAGATTGGAAGGGTGGTTTAAATAGTCGTGGATTTACATTCACAAATCCAAATGCCAGCAGTACTTGTGGTTGTGGTACTTCTTTTGCAGTGTAACTGCGTATAATAAATTATTAATAGCCACTTTCGGGTGGCTATTTTTTTTAGAAATCTGCATGTAATCTTAACCCGATTATGTGAACCGGGCCTCGATCTTTATTATAAGCAGGGTTAATCACAAATTGGTAATCAGGACTTAAGAATATTTGTTTTGTTAAATGCAAAGCATAATATACTTCAATGATTTGTTCAGCACCATAGTTTAATTTTCCATCTCCAATCAAAAATCCATAACCTCCTTTTTCTAAATATTGTTTGTGTGTGGCCGATAAATTATTATTGATATAGGCAATTGCAAATTTGTCTTGCACTCTTTTCCATAAATCGCCATCTATTTGAATTCCTGTTGTTACACTTTTATCAATTTCTGTAAAGGCCCAACTTTCATTTTTGCCATCATTAATACTCGCTTTAGCAAATAGGTGGATATTCCCCATATCCTGATCTATATTTCCGTAAAACCCCCATTTTGTTCTTCCATACATTCTTGTATTGGTGATATCTGGAATGCTTGGGAAAGCAATAATGGCATCATTAATACTTAATTGATAATTTCCCATTCGGGCATAATTAATAAAATAGCCGACATGAATGGTACTATAATGTCTAGCTGATTTTTGAAATAGATGATTTCTCTCAATTTCAAAAACAAATCCCATTGCTTTTCCCCATTTAAATTCAAGATCAGGGCCATTAGCCTCCTTTGGTACAGTAGTAAATGCGGTTCTTGCGGCCCAATTTTTATAGATGGCTTGTATAACTGTTCCCATTGTATAACCTCTGGTATTTGCTGGATAATCCCAGCCTCCATTACCCATTAATGCCCAGTTGAAAAATTGTGTTCGTGGGTCGTGACTAATTTGTGAGTCATCGAAAAAATCAGTCAGGCTGAATTTACCAGCGATGATTGAAATATAGTCTTTGTTGGAAGTTTCAGCTATCTGATTGATATCATCTTCTACATATTCCATTTCGGAACTCAAAGGGATTCTTTGCTCCCAGTATAGTCTTCCTATAAATGGTTTAGGGGTAGGGTCGCCTACTCGATAAACCTCGCCATTACTAAATCCTGCAATTCCCAATGTTTTACTTAACCCTTTTCCACCCGCAGCTTCTGGATTAAATACGATGTAGGAGTATTTTAAGGGTTTGTACTTTAAAAATAAGGTAGTGGAGAATGAAGTTCTTGTAGGTTCACTTGTTTGCAAACTATTATCGCCCGAATAAGCAGCATTAAATTTAAAATGATATTGAGGTATCATAGTAGCTTGCCAATGTACTGACCATTTTTTTGAAATTGTCTGGGTGGAATCTTTTTTAGTCTGTGCTGACAATGAATGAATGACCAAAAAAATAGCTAGTGTGGGAACTATTTTTTTCATGAAAAATGATTGGTATTTAAAAGGTATTTAATTTGTATCGTTGGTAAAACTAAGCCCAGTAAATTTTACCGGGCTTATTATTTTTACATCATTGTTTCAAAAATTAGACGGCTCCCATTTTTTTCAACAGTTTCATATTTTCTCTTTTATGTATGAATTTATGTACCAAACTATAAATAACAGGAAGAATTAATAAGGTTAGAATAGTGGAAGTAATTAATCCCCCAATTACCACTATGGCCAATGGCTTTTGTGTTTCACTACCCACACCTGTACTCATGGCAGCAGGAAGAAGCCCGATGGCAGCCATTAAAGCGGTCATTACAACTGGGCGGACTCTAGAAATAACACCTTGATAAATTGCATCTTCTAAACTCATTTTTAAATCAAGATTTTTTCTAAACACACTGATCAGGATCACTCCATTTTGGATACAGACACCAAATAATGCAATGAAGCCAATACCAGCACTAATACTAAAGTTGATACCTGTTATATGCAATGCAAGAATTCCACCTATTAATGCAAACGGTACATTCAATATAGTTAGCATGGCATCTTTTACATTGCCAAAAGTGATAAACAGAATCACAAAAATTACTAATAGGCAAATGGGAACCACTCTTGCCAGTGTTTCTGAAGCTCTGGTTTGATTTTCAAATTCACCATTCCAAGTTTCAGTATAATTTTTTGGTAATTTTACTTTGGCATTTACTTTTTCTTGTGCTTCTTCAATGGTGCTTCCTAAGTCTCTTTCACGTATTGAAAATTTTACAGCAATGTATCGTTGGTTATTATCACGATAAATAAATGCGGGACCCGTACTTGATTTGAATAAACAAATTTCTTTCAATGGAACTTTTGCGCCATCATTTGCTGGTACCATTAGGTTCTCGATTTTCTTTTGATCATCTCGATATTCTTTCTGATAACGAATTCGTACATCAAATCTTTTTTCACCTTCATATAATGTAGTTGCTGCTTTACCACCAATAGCCATTTCAATTACAGATTCTGCATCTGCAATATTAACTCCGTAAAGAGCCATCTTATTCTGATCTAGTTCAATCCTGAATTCGGGTTGGCCTAAATTTCTGAGTATGCCTAGATCTTCAATTCCTCTAACGGTTTTTAATTGTTTTAAAGTTGCTTTAGCAAGAGAATCTAATGTATTGAAATCCGGACCAAAAATCTTCACAGCTAATGCCGCATTAACACCTGCAACAGCTTCTTCCACATTGTCTCTAATGGGTTGTGAATAGTTAAGCACTATTCCGGGCAATTTTGTTAATTGCTTATCCATTTCTTCGATGAGTTTTTCCGAAGTCAAGCCTTTTCGCCATTCTTTTTTAGGCTTTAGATCCACCTGAATTTGCACATTGAAAAATCCTTTAGGGTCTGTGCCATCGTTGGTTCTTCCAACTTGTGAAAGTGTTTGTTTTACTTCTGGAAAGCGATGAAGAATATCTGTCATGGTATTACCAATAAAGTTTGCTTCATTTAATGAAACACTCATTGGTAATTCACTCTCCACCCAAAGTGCGCCCTCATCTAATTGTGGCAAAAATTCAGTACCCAGGAATTTAGCAGAAAAGAAAGTCAACATCATTGCAGTTAATGCAATCAATAAACTCGTTTTCGGCCATTTCATAATCATTTTATAAGATCTAGAAACAATTGTTTCAAAGAATATTACAATCGGATTATGTTTTTCTCTTACATTTTTGCGCAGTAAAATACTTGATAGTGCAGGCACTAGTGTAAGGGTAAAAAGTAATGCACCCAATAATGCAAATCCCAAAGTATAAGCCAAAGGGGAAAACATTTTACCTTCTACTTTCTGAAATGCAAATATTGGAATCAGACAAGTAATGATAATTAATTTTGAAAAGAAGATGGATTTTCCCATTTCACTTCCCACATTCTTAAATAATCCTAGCTTGGCCAATTTGTTGAATTTTTCCATTCCAACTTCACGGGCTCGTTTATCAAGCGCTACAAAAAGTCCTTCTACCATTACAACAGCTCCATCTATAATAATTCCAAAGTCTACTGCACCCATGCTTAGTAAATTGGCATTCATACCCTTGATGCGCATACAAATAAATGCAAATAGAAGAGAGAGCGGTATAATGATACTTACAATCACAGTAGTTCTCCAATCCGCCATGAATAATAGTACAATAGCTGTAACTAAAATAATACCTTCTAGAAGGTTATGAATAACTGTTTCTGTACAATAGTCCATTAAATTGGTACGATCATAAAACGTATCAATCTTTACACCACGAGGTAATACATTTTCATTAAGATCTTTAATCTTAGCCCGAATATTATCTAAAACAATCGCAGGATTCTCACCTTTCCGCATCACAATAATTCCCTCGATAACATCCGTATTATTATCTCTTGCAACTTGCCCCAATCTGGGTTTACCTGATTCTTTAACCTCTGCCACATTTTTCACTAAAATGGGTAACCCATTTATTTTTGTGATAATGATATTATTAATGTCCTTGATGTCGTTTAATAAACCGATACCCCGAACTAGAAAAGATTGACCATTTCTTTCTATAACATCTCCTCCAACGTTTACATTACTCTTTGTAACAGCTGTATAAACATCTAAAGAGCTTAAATTGTATTTACTTAAAAGACTAGGATTTACACTTAACTCAAATACTTTTTCTTCTCCACCAAAACTATTCACATCCGCAACGCCAGGTACTGATTTGAACTGACGATCAAGTACCCAGTTTTGAATGGTAGTTAAATCCCGAATTGATTTTGTAGAACTTTTTAAGGTATAACGATAAATTTCGCCAGTTGGGCCATAGGGTGGTTGAACATCTGGTTTTACCCCATCCGGAAGATCTGCACCACCAAGTCGGCTTAGTACTTGTTGTCGAGCAAATGCATCGTCAACATCATCATCAAATATGATACGCGTATAACTAAGTCCAAATGCTGATGTGGTTCTAAGATTAGATTTTTTCTGCACTGAGTTTAAAACTGTTTCCATTGGGATGGTTACAAATTTTTCAACTTCTTCTGCACTTCGCCCAGGCCATTGTGCAATAATCACAACCTGTGTATTGGTTACATCGGGAAAGGTTTCAATAGGAGTATTCTTATAACTGATAACTCCGATAATTGCTAAAACTCCTGTGAAAAAGAATATGAGATAGCGATGTCTTAAAGAAAAGTAAATGATATTTTTTATGAATTTATTCATGCGAATTAAATTGAAGAATGAAAGAAATGGTTATTGTTTTTCAAGAATCGCATTATAAAATAAAATTTGATTTTTTGAAATGATAATATCACCCTCATTTAATCCACTACTGATATAACTTCTCTTTTCTTCTGTTTTTAAAACCTGTACTTCCTGCAATTTTAAGTCACATTTTGATTTATATAAAACCACATAATTCTTTCCTCCTTCAAATACCATTGCATCCGATGGAATACTTACGGCTTTTAATTTTTCAGTGTTTTCAATTAATACATTTGTAAACATCTCCGGTTTTAGTAATAATCCATCATTTGGCAAATTGATACGGATACGCATCACTTTATTATCTGGACTCAGGACTTCACTTATTTTATCGATTTTACCCTTAAATATTTTGTTTGGATAAGCCAATGTTTTTACAATAGCCGTAAAGCCTTCATGGATTTTAGAAATATCAGTTTCAAAAACGTTGGCCCAAACCCATACATCTTTAAGGTCGGAAATGGTAAAAAGATTCTCCGTATTATCCTGGCGAATGAAGTTGCCGGTATTCGCTTTTTTCTCAACAATATATCCTCCAATAGGAGCTTTTACAGTATAAATACCACTTGAATTAGTGTTTCCGCCACCATTAATTTTAAGTGCGTCTTCAATTTTTTGATTTGCAGATATTGCTTTCTGAAAATTCTCTTTTGCTTCTTCAAAATCTTTCTCACTACTAATGCCTTTTTCAAACAATAACTTTGCATTTTCCAACTGACGTTTTGCAATTGCCACATCAGATCCTGTTGTTTTTAAATCACTATAATTACCTGCGATATCGGCACTTTTAATAATTGCTAAAACCTGACCAGCAGTTACTTTATCACCAATTGAAACTTTAACTTCAATTACTTGTCCGCTACTAAACGGAAATACTTTTACTACTTTGTTTTCGTCAAAACCCACTTCACCAGATAATTGTAATTGATTACTGATATTACTAAGTTTCGCAGTATCTAGTGTTATTCTCGATTGCATAGAATCACTAATACAAACTATTTTAGACTCTTCTACTTTTTTTTCTGGCTCTTTGCAAGATGCTAAAACTGTAAATCCAATTACAATGGTATAAAAAGATGCATATTTCATAACGTAACCTGTATTTATTATTTAAGTAAGTCAACCCCTGTATGATAATTCAATTCCTCTTTTGCTAATTGCAAATTCAGATTTTGTTGTAACAGTCTTTGTTGTGATGCTGTATAATCATTGAAGAAATCAAGAAACTCCAAGAGGCTAATTTGTTTGCTTTGATAACTCATTAATATGTTCTGATACATTGCTTGATATTTTGAATAAAATTCCTTCTGATTACTACTGTTTTGTTTAATAGTCATTAAGAGTTTATGATATGCACTATTAATATTATTCCACAATTCAGTTTCAGCGCTAGCTGTAATGGTTTGCTGTTGTTTAATACTAAATTCTGCTGATTTGATATTTCCTTTATTAGTATTAATGATAGGAAGAGGTAATGAAATGCCTAATCCAAAGTAATTTGGAGCAAAATTTGAATTTCTATCAAAATTCGGACTAACTGTAAGATCAGGTGTTCTTAATGATTTTTGGTATAATAAATTTTGTTGTTGGAAAACAGTTTGAGTTTGTTGCAGCAAATAATTTGGATTTGATATTTTGGCTGTGTCAAAAATCATTTCAGCATTAATTAAATTTAAAAGGCCAGAAGTTTCACTATTCATTGGTTTTAGGAAACTAGAATTTTTTATTTGCAATAAAACTTTCAAATCGCGTTGATTATCTTCTAAGTCTTTATTTAGCTCAGTGATATCCTGTTCTAATGCAATTAATAATGCCTGAATTCGTAGATAATCTTTTTGTGCAATATTCCCAGCAATTAATTGTGCATCCATCCCTGTCAACAATTTTTTAAGCTGAAAGCCCTGTGTTTCGTAAATCTGTTTTATCCCTAATTGTTGTTGAATAGTATAGTAATCAGATCTAAGCTGGAATCGGAGATTTCTTAAAACATCCTGCAACTGGAGTTCACTTAATTTTGCATTAGTAGTTGCTAGGTTTATTAATTTACCTCTTTTCCCAGCAGTCTTAATTAATTGTTGAATCTGAATGTAATATTGTCCACTGTATGAACCATCTGAGTTTTTGCCATAGGGAAAAAACTTACCATTTGCAGCAATTACTTGATCCGTATTCAATATAGGGTTGTCCCAGATCTTAGCTTGTTGGATAAGTGCCTTTTGTGCATCAACACCATAATGGCCTGCAAGCAGGGTTAAATTGCTATCAAGGAATATTTTTTCCATCTCTGGAAGACTCAATTTTATTGTGTCTGGATAGTTTGGCTGTGCTTCAATTTTTGAGTTCCCGAATAATTGAAATAATACCAAATAACAAATAACCAAAATTGGTTCTCTTTTGAAAACAAATTGCATGTAAAATAATTTATTATAGGAAATAGGTTGAGCACAGTTTGTGCAAGAATTAATTATATATCCAATTTAGGAGGTGGCGGATTGATGTCGCCTATATAACCTGAAGGAACAGATGAGAAAACTAACTGGCAATAGATGTTTTTTGTTGAATTAACTTCTGTTTTAATAGGTGTAGCTTTTTCAATATACCAACAGAAATTGGCTGTTTTATGAAAATGGGTAGAAGGATGACTTCGATTATTAATATTTTCAGGAACAAAATTGTCCCATCCCAAGATTTCTTCAGTTACATATTCATAAATGGAATCAATTTGATTAGGATAACAAATTGTTGAAGTAGGTTCTTCTGAATAAAAACAATTCAGATTATTAAAGCTCATATTCAATAATTGAATGGCTAAAATAATTAATATGAATTGCTGTGATATATGGCTTAAAAACTTCATGCTCAGAGCTGCAAAACTAAGGTATTAAGGGTTCGGTTTTATTTAAAGAAAAGTTTAAAATGTTAAGTTATAAGCATAAAAAAGCCCGTCCAAGAATGAACGGGCCGGATAGTTGGTTGTTCTGAGCATATAGTAACTATCCTAAAGTTTTGATTATTAATGAACAAGTCCTGTCTTCTTCAAAATTTTACGATTTTCTCGTTTATGTATTAGTTTATAGACTAGTGCATAGATTACTGGTAGAATCAGTAACGTTAATATAGTAGAGGTAATTAATCCTCCAATTACGACTATCGCCAAAGGCTTTTGTGTTTCTGAACCAATTCCAGTGCTAATTGCAGCTGGCAATAAACCTATAGCAGCCATTAATGCGGTCATTACAACAGGGCGTACCCTAGAAATTACGCCTAATTTGATTGCATCGTCTAATCCTAATTTCTCATCTAGATTTTTTCTAAACACCGAAATTAGGATTACGCCGTTTTGAATACAAACGCCAAATAATGCGATGAATCCAATTCCTGCACTAATACTAAAATTGATACCTGTTATATGCAAGGCTAAGATTCCACCTATTAATGCAAAAGGAACATTTAATATGGTAAGTACGGCATCTTTTACATTCCCGAAAGCCATAAAGAGAATTAAGAAAATAACAAGTAAACAAATTGGTACTACTTTGGCAAGTGTTTGTGAAGCTCTAATTTGGTTTTCAAATTCGCCATTCCAAGTGGTTTTATATCCTTCTGGGATATGAACATTTGTAGCCACTTTTTCCTGAGCTTCTTTGATTGTACTTCCTAAATCTCTACCACGAATAGAAAACTTCACAGCGATATAGCGCATATTATTATCTCTGTAAATAAATGCAGGACCAGTTAATGTTTTGATATCTGCAATATTCTTTAAAGGAATTTTTGCTCCATCATTTGCGGGGACCATCAAATTTTCAATTTTATCCTGATCGTCTCTAAATGCTTCTTGATAACGAACCCGGATATCAAATTTTCTTTCTCCTTCATAAAGCTGAGTAGCCGCTTTTCCCCCAATTGCCATTTCAATAACGCCTTGCGCATCAGCCGTATTTACCCCATAGAATGCCATCTTACGCTGATCTAGTTCAATTCTAAATTCTGGTTGTCCTAGATTTTTAAGAATTCCTAAATCTTCAATTCCTTGAATAGTTTTAAGTTGTGCCATAACAGCTTTTGCTGAAGAGTCGAGCACATTAAAATTGGGGCCGAAAATTTTAACTGCTAATGCCGCTGGAACACCTGCAACTGCCTCTGCAACATTATCTCTAATAGGTTGAGAATAATTATATACAATTCCAGGAAACTTACTTAATTGTTTATCCATATCCGAAATCAAATCATCTACTGTTCCTTTGCGATTCCATTCTTTGGCTGGTTTTAAATCAACTTGGATTTGAACATTAAAAAAACCTTTGGGATCAGTTCCATCGTTTGTTCTACCCACTTGTGTTAATGTTTGTTTTACCTCAGGAAACTTTTGTAAAACCTCAACCATTTTTGCAGATAGCACATTCGCCTCGTCTAATGAAACACTCATCGGTAATTCAGCTGTAACCCATAATGCGCCTTCATTTAGTTGAGGCAGGAATTCAGTTCCAAGTAATTTAGCTGATGCAAAACTGAGTAACATAATAATGACAGCTATCAAAACACTTTTCTTTTGATTTCTATACACCAGATTCAACATTTTCGAAACAATGGTCTCAAAGAAAATAACAATAGGATTATGTTTTTCTCGAACATTTTTTCTAAGCAATATGCTTGATAAAGCTGGAACTAATGTTAATGTAAATATTAATGCCCCTAGTAATGCAAACCCTAAAGTATAAGCAAGAGGGGAGAACATTTTTCCTTCTACTTTTTGAAAAGCAAAAATGGGTATCAAACAGGTGATGATAATTAATTTAGAAAAGAAAATGGATTTACCCATCTCAGTTCCCTTTGTTTTAAACAAACCCATTTTAGCAAGTTTGTTAAACTTTTCCATACCAACTTCTCTTGCTCTTGCATCCAGTGCTACAAATAAACCTTCTACCATAACAACTGCTCCATCGATGATAATACCAAAGTCTACAGCCCCCATACTAAGTAAGTTTGCTGTCATCCCTTTAATCCGCATACAGATGAATGCGAATAATAATGCAAGCGGAATAACAATACTTACAGTTACCGTTGTTCTCCAATCAGCCATAAATAAAAGAACAATGCATGTCACCAAAATAATGCCTTCAAGTAAATTGTGTATTACTGTTTCAGTACAATAATCGATTAAATTTGTTCTATCATAGAAAGTATCAATCTTAACATCTTTGGGTAGGATAGAGGTATTCAATTCTGTTACTTTATCCCTGATTTTTTCAAGTACATCTGCAGGGTTTTCACCTTTACGCATTACTATAATACCTTCAATTTGATTGGCATCTTTATTGCGAGCAACTTGACCTAATTTGGGCTTGCTGCTTTCTACCACGGTAGCTACATTTCTTACTAGAATAGGTACATTATTGATTCTGGTGATGATTACATTATTAATGTCATCAATATCGTTTAACAATCCAATTCCTCTAATAACATAACTCTGTCCATTTTTATTAATTACATCTCCACCAACATTAATATTGCTTTTTTCAACTGCATTATACACGTCAATTGAAGAGAGATTGTATTTGAATAATAAATTAGGGTTAACACTTATTTCAAAAGTTTTCTCTTCTCCACCAAAGCTATTCACATCTGCTACTCCCGGTACAGATTTGAATTGACGATCTAAAACCCAATTTTGTAAAGTTGTTAATTCTCTTATACTAGATACTTTACTTTTTAAAGTATATCTAAAAATTTCTCCAGTAGGGCCATATGGTGGTTGGACATCAGGTTTTACCGCATCAGGTAAGTCAGCACCACCTAACCTGCTCATTACTTGCTGTCTTGCAAATGCATCATCTACATCGTCATCAAAAATGAGTCTGATATATGATAATCCAAAAGAAGAAGTTGTTCTAAGATTCGATTTTTTTTGAACTGAATTCAATACTGTTTCTAAGGGGATTGTTATAAATTTTTTAACTTCTTCAGAACTTCTTCTTGGCCATTGTGTAATAATAATTATTTGAGTATTAGTTACATCTGGAAATGTTTCAATATGTGTTTCTTTATAACTCCAAATTCCTAATACAACCAGTATACCTGTAAGAAAAAATACTAGATATCTATGCATTAAAGAGAAGTGGATAATATTTTTAATGATCTTATTCATGAAATAACGATTTGTGGTTGAAAAAAATAATTATTTTTCTAGCAAAGCTCTATATAATAGAATCTGGTTTTTACTAATTACAACATCCCCTGATTCTAATCCTGATTTAATATAAGTAGTTGTGCCTACTGATTTTAGTATTTCAACTTCTCTGATATCTAGGTTGCATTTATCATGAAAGATGACCACAAACTTTTTGCTATTATCGAATAAAACAGCTTCAGATGGAATACTCACAGCTTTTGTTGCTTCTTTATTTACTATGTTAACATTGGTAAACATTTCAGGTTTTAGTTGCAGGTTCTCATTTGGCACATTCATTCTAATTCGCAGTACCTTATTTTGAGGATCTAATACTTCACTTATTCTATCAACTTTTGAATAAAAAATCTTTCCAGGATATGCAAGCGTTGTTATTTGAGCTTCATAACCTTCTTTAATCTTCAATATATCAGCTTCAAAAACATTTGCCCAAACCCAAACATTGCTTAAATTGGATATTGTAAATAAACTATTGCTATTATCATTTCTGATATATCCACCTGAGTTAATATTTTTTTCAACTACATAACCGCTTGTTGGAGCAGTTATAACAATGGTTCCATTTGACTGTGTATGTCCACCTCCATTGATCTTAATTAAATCATCCATTTTTTGATTTGCAGATAATGCTTTTTGATAATTCTCTTTTGCAATTGTAAATTCCCGTTCACTGCTAATTCCCTTTTCGTATAACGACTTAGTATTCTCCATTTCTCTTTTTGCAATTGCAATATCTGAACCAGAAGATTTTAAATCACTATAATTTCCGGCAATATCAGCACTTCTGATAATTGCGAGTGGTTGTCCTTTTTCAACTTTATCACCGATAGTTACTTTTACTTCAATCACTTGTCCACTGCTATACGGATATACCTTTACTACTTTGTTTTCGTCGAAACTAACTTCTCCTGAAAGAGAAAGTTCGTCGTTAATATTGCTAATTTTAGCAGTATCCAGGCTGATCATTTTCTGCATTGAATCGGAAATACATACTTTTTGTTCTTTTTGATCAATTGGCTTTTTCTCAGTACAAGCAATTATGCTTAAACTGTAAAAGGAGAATGTAATTATTATTATATTTTTTTTCATATTAAATATTTGATCTTTTAGTTAATCATATCTTTTCCAGCTAAGTAATTTATTTCCTCAATAGCCGCATGTAAATTGAAGGTTTGATTCAAACGATTCAATTCTGATTCTCGAAACGCATCAAAGAAATCAATGAACTCAATTAAATTTATTTGGCGTTGTCGATAACTTTCTGTGATATTATTAAAGAGTGCTTCATATTCATTATAAAATATTAGTTCTTGTTTGCCGCTTAATTCTTTTGTTAAATAGAATTTTTTCAAAGCATTTTGAATACTATTATTTAATTGTTGTTGCACCTGTAATAAGTTTGTTTCTTCTTGTTTTACAGTATACTGTGCACTTTTTATATTCCCTTGGTTTCTATTGAAAATTGTGAGCGGTAATGATATGCTTAGCCCAACATAGTGTGGTGCATAGTTACTATTATGATCATATTCCGGACCAACTGTAAAATCAGGTGATTTCAATGCTTTCTGATAACTTAGATTCTGCTGTTGATATATTAATTGAGTTTGCTCAATTGCAAATGCTGAATTATATTTTCTAGCAGTATCAGATATCATTTCATAACTGAAGGAAATAGATTTGTTAATTATAGTGCTATCAAATGTTTCAATAAAAGAGTTTACATTTAATTGCAATAAACTTTTTAGCTCCGTTTCTGTATCTGCTATTGCACGATCATTATCTGCAAGGTCTTGCTCCATGGAAAGAATTAAAGCCTGAATTCTTAAATAATCTTTCTTGGCAATATTCCCATTTTCTAATTGAGATTTCATGCCCACTAACAACTTCTGCAGTTCATTTAATTCTTTACGATATAATTGATGAGCACCCATTCTTTGTGCAATAGAATAGTAATCGGTTCGCAGTTGATATTTTAAATTACGCATGATTTCATTAAACTGTAACTCACTCAATTTTGCATTTGTGGAAGTCATTGCGATCCATTTACTTCTCTTTCCTGCAGTTTTTATGAGTTGTTGAATTTGAATAAAGTATTGTCCTTGTACTTGCCCATTTACATCTTTCCCATGTGCAAAAAATTTATTATCAGCATAAATATTCTGATCCGTTACAAGCATTGGATTATCCCAAAGTTTCGCCTGTTCAATCAATGCTTTGTTAGCATCAATATTATATTTCGCTGCCAGAAGTGATAAATTATTTTTTATAAATAATGCCTCCATCTCGGGTAAATGCATCTTTATTGTGTCGGTTTGTATCTGTGCATTTACATTCATTTGAAATAGGCACAGTAATAGAATAATGCAAATGCCTCTGCCGGACTTCTGTCCGTACAAAAATTTGTTCAACATAATTTTAGTTATTTGAATAAAGAAAATAACAGATCAACTACATGGGTAGTGTCAACCGTTAATTACAAATAAAATAGATGATGATTAGATCTTAGGAGGCTGAGGATTAATCTCCTGATGATAGAGATCTTTAAATGATTCCTGAATAGGGATAGGAAGTTTTGCAATATTGATTTGAGAATCAGATAACAAAACTGTTTTTTCAAAGCCAATTGCTTTGTAAGATACATGTTTATGAAAATGTAGATCCTTATGATGCTGTGATTGTTCAGGAATAGCGCCAGTATGACCTAATACTATTTCAATAACATATTCTACAATTGTTTCAGAAATATTGGTCTCAGTAGTTCCCTGGTTGTTGTATATAGGTGTAAAATCTTGTGCATAAATACTCAAATTCAATAATTGCAAAGCAATTATAAGAGTAATTAAACGGATAATATGTTTATTAAATCTTTGCACAGAACTATCGGCTGCAAATTAGTTAGCATTCCAAAAAAATAGATGTTAAAATTCTGTAAACATGTTTCTTTAATTAGATTTTAATAAAAAAAGCCCGTCATGAAAATTCATGACGGGCTTTCAAAATATATAAGATTAATTACTTTTTCTTATCATCAGTGTTTTTTCCAAGAGGTCTGCTCTTAGCAAAATCCACCAATACTGGAGCAGCTACGAAAATAGAAGAGTAGGTACCTGTGATAACCCCAATTAACATGGCGAATGCAAAACCACGGGTTACTTCGCCACCAAAGATGAAGAGGATCAGGATGGTTAAGAATACGGTTAATGAAGTCATGATAGTACGACTCAATGTTTCGTTGATTGCACGGTTAATGATGGTACCGTTGTCAACACCTTTCATCAATTTGCTGTCTTCACGAATACGGTCATACACGATAACTGTATCGTTCATTGAGAAACCAATTACGGTTAAGATGGCAGCAATAAAGTGCTGATCTATTTCTAATGGGAATGGTACAATATTTTTGAAGAAACTGAATACTATCAAGGTTACGAAAACGTCGTGTAACAATGAGAAAATAGTTCCCAAAGAATAACGCCAGTCACGGAAACGAATAAAGATGTACAAACATATAATGATGATACCGAAGATTACCGCTTTTGCAGCTCCTGATTTTAGATCATCAGAAATTGTAGGTAAAACAGTTTGTGAACCTTGTTTGTATTTGCTTTCAAATTCTGAGAATGTAACTGTTTCAGGTATAAATGGTTTTAAACCAGTATATAATTTATTCTCAACCAATGAATCAATATTGTTACCACTCTCAGTGATTTTATAGGCTGTAGTAATATTAATTTGATTAGCAGATCCAACCGTTTTAGTAATTACATCTTCACCAAAAGTTGTTTTTAAAGTAGATCTGATATCTTCTTCTTTAACTGGTTTATCGAATCTAACAGTATAACTACGTCCACCTTTAAATTCAACTCCTTGCTTGAAACCATTAAAGAATGATCCAATACCAAGAATAAGAACTACCACAGATATACCATAAGCAATCTTTCTATATTCAATGAATTTGAAAGATGCGTGTTTAAAAATTTTCTTAGAAATACCAGTGAAATATTCGAAGTGACGATTCTTATTTGTATACCAATCAGTGATTAATCTAGAAACAAGGATACCACAGAACAAACTCAATAAGATACCGATGATCTGAGTTGTTGCAAATCCAAGAACCGGACCAAGACCAAAATAAGCTAAGATCAAGGCAGTTAACAGGGTAGTAACGTGTGCATCCAATACAGGAGACAATGAACGTTGATAACCATCATTAACGGCATTTTGATAACTCTTTCCTTTAGTAAGTTCTTCTTTAATCCGCTCGAATATAATTACGTTCGTATCTACCGCTAAACCGATTGTTAATACTAAACCAGCAATACCTGGTGCTGTTAAAGTAAAGCCTAAAGCGCTTAAGATACCAATAGTAAATAATAAGTTTAAGATCAATGCCATGTTTGCAACCCAACCACCTGTGTTGAAATACAATAACATTAATGCAAAGATTACAATAAAGGAAATCAAGAACGACATTGCGCCACCCTTAATTGACTCTTTACCCAAAGTAGGACCAACTTGTTGCTCTGCAACTATTCTTGCCGGAGCTGTTAATTTACCACTGGTTAATAATTCAGAAAGGTCTTGTGCTTCTTTTAAAGTATAAGATCCACTGATCTGAGAATTACCAGTAGTAATTGGATCATTTACATTCGGTGCAGAGTAAACAAAATTATCAAGTACGATAGCAATTGGCTTGTCTACATTTCGAGTAGTCATTTTAGCCCAGATATTGGTACCAATCTTGTCCATGTTCATTTTAATAGCAATCTTGCCTCTTTCATCGTAGTCTTGCCCTGCATTAGTGATATGGTCGCCTTCTAATTCAGCCTGACCATTATCTAATGTTTTAATGGCATAAAGCATCAGGATATCTTTTGTTTTACCATCAGAAGCATCCATTTTGCCATACATGAATGCTAGGTTAGAAGGGAATTTGTTTTTAACAATATCCATCCTTAAGAAATCATTTAAGCGACCTGTATCTTTTGTTTGAATATATCCAAGATTAGAAGGGAAAATTGTTTTTCCACCACGACCCTGATAAGGTTGAGCAAATTGAATTAAACGAACAATCGGAGATTCATTCAATTTTGCTTTAGTGGTATCTTTTTTTGCTGTTGCAGATTTAGTATCAGCAGCAATATTTGAGATAGTTGCAGTTTTTGAAGTGTCTGCAGTTTTAGCAGCTACAATCGCAGTTTTTTTGGTAGTATCTGCTTTTGCAGAAACGGTATCAGTTGATTTAATTCCGTTTAAATATTCTTGTGCTGCTTTATCAGCTGCAACGATGCCACTTTGAACGTCTTTGCTTTCCAAAGTATACATTTCAAAGAATTGCAGGTTTGCAGTTGCTTGTAAATATTTACGAACTCTTTCTTTATCGTTAATACCAGCTAATTCAATATTGATAATGCTTTTAGCAGGATCAGGATTGATATTTGGAGAAGATACTCCGAACTGATCTATACGAGTACGAAGAATACGATAAGTATTGTTGAAAGCTGAAGTAGCCTGCTCTCTTAAATATTCTGTTACTTTTGAATCACTATCATCGAACTTAACTTTTCCGTTACTTCTGGTTGCGAAATAAGGAGCTAATTTTGCTTGAGGGTTGGCTAACAATAACTCTTCTTTAAACAAAGAAATCAAATCAGCACCACTATTCGCTTTTCTTACAACAGCTTTATCTAATGCTTTAGTGAAGACTGGATCTTTAGTATAGTTTGCAAGCGATTTAAGCAAGTCGCTCAAACCAACTTCCATCGTTACACTCATTCCTCCTTGTAAGTCTAGACCTAACAATAACTCTTTTTCTTTAGCACTTCTATAATTGGTAAAACCAAAAGCGAGGCTAACATCTTTCGTACTGTCGAGCAAACGAGTTAATCGTTCTTTCTTTAATTCTTTCAGACTATCTGTATAAACAGATTGTTGTTCTTTGTTTGAAGGGTATTTCTGTTCTGGGCTTGCAAATTGCTTCATCCAAATATCAGCCTTGGCTTCCATGTTAGATTCGTGGTTACGAACAATCCATGTAAAGGACAATTGATACAGACAGATCAAAATCAGAGCAATGGCAAAGAAGCGCACTAAACCTTTAAGTTGCATATAAGTAACGGTTTACAATTTTTTTTAGAGCGGCAAAGATAGGGGAATGGGAATGAATAATTCCTTCCTGTGAATAGTTTGGTTTTAGGAAGTATCGTATTAAGGCAAAAAAAGCTAAAAAATGAGCCCAAATAGTGATTTGTGCCAATTTTTTAGCTCTGAAAACTCCTTATTTAAGGCAGATTCCTATTTATTGAACGTCAACTAAACTAATATCAAAAAAAAGTGGTGTATTTGAAGGAATGGTTGTACCAGATCCAGCACATCCATAAGCCAAAGACGACGGAATGACCAATTTAATATGTCCACCTTTTTTTATCAAAGGAAGGCCAATTTTCCAGCCATCAATTAATGAACTCAATGTCCATCCAGTTAAAGTAGCATTACTTTGTGAATCGAAGACAGTACCATTGAATAATTTTCCAGTATAAGTAATATATATACGTGAAGCTAATGTCGGGGTATTTCCTGATCCGGGATTTACAATTTCATATAATATTCCAGAACTATGTGCTGTATAATTGATGCTGTTAGTAGTGCAATAACTTACCAGTGCCGTTTGTTCAGATGCTACAGTAGCGGGTGTACAACCTGAAGTGCTTGTTTTTCCACAGGATAAAGCAGCTAATAAAAATACCGGTAATACGAAAATCAGTTTTCTCATGTTGGGGTTTAGGTGTTAAGACGCATATTTATGCTTTTAGGCTGCATCTAGTGATGGATTTCTGTTTGTTTTTTTCTTGCTAAAATGGATAAATATCGTTGTTCGTTCTTTTCCCATTGGTAATTCCGATACATAAACGCCATAAAAATTGAAATCCCAATGATGGCTATTAAAAAAACAAATGGATTTAAATTACTATTTAATTCCATATTTGCTCTTTGGTACCATCCAAGGTAAATCGACAATAAAATGGCTATTCCAATGCTAATTCCGGCTGATAATCCTATAAAAAATGGTCTTGCAGCATTTTTGTAAACATCTCTTTGTGTTGTCCACCTTTCAAAAAAATCCTTATCAGCTTCTTTCGGCATAGCGCAATATTACTAAAACCTGCAGAAATAAATGGCCCAAACCGTTAATCTAACTTTTCTTTAAGCTAAATTTATTTTAGCTAATACGATTCATGCCATGGAATTTCTTAAGAAAAGAGGGATATTAATATATCTCTTTATACTTTTCGCACATTGTGCTTTGATATTTTTTGAACTAAATGATTTGCGTTTTTATACCAAGTTATTATTAGTTCCATTTTTGATACTCTTATTTACAATACATTTTTCAGGAAATAAAAGCAGTAAAAGATTTCTACTTCCCATCATTGCTTTATTAGGATCTTTTTCAGGGGATTTATTCTTAGCATTTGATGGTGCCCAGTTTTTTCTTTTTGGAATGCTTGGATTTATGATCACGCATATTAGTAATGGGATTTACTTTTATTCACTAAAGAGTATTACTATTAAAAAGGCTAAATATGCCACATTAGCGCTTCTGGTATTAGCTATTTCCTGTTCAATTATTGTATTTGTTATCAAAGAAAATGCCGGGGCTTTTTTCATTCCTATCATAGTATATATGCTATTAATAGCAACCATGACCATTCTTTCAGCTAACCTGGCGGATTCAATTGAATACAATCATGCAGCTATTCATTATTTTATTCCAGGTGCTGTATTATTTGTTTTGTCAGATGGATTATTAGCGATCAACAAATTCAATTTACAAGATCCTTCCATTGATATTTTTGTGATGCTCACTTATGGATTGGCGCAATTATATATTGTAATGGGGTATTACAAAATTAAATACTAATTCAAAAGGCAAAATTCAAAATTCAAAAAAAAATAAAAAAAAGCCGCTGAATAAATTCAACGGCTTTTATATTTTCAGTAGGAGATATACCTACTTTATTTAATTTAGTAACCCATGCCACCCATATCAGGAGCGCCGCCATGAGATGGAGCTTCTGGTTTTGGTTTGTCAGCTATCACACACTCTGTTGTTAACAACATTGCTGCAATAGATGCTGCATTTTCTAAAGCTACACGAGTAACTTTAGTAGGATCGATAACACCTGCTTTAAATAGGTTCTCGTAAACTTCAGTACGTGCATTGAAACCAAAATCAGCCTTACCTTCTTTGATTTTTTGAACTACGATTGAACCTTCAATACCGCTATTGATAACGATTTGACGTAATGGCTCTTCGATAGCACGTTTGATGATTTGTATACCGGTTGTTTCATCTTGGTTTGCACCTTTCAGTTTTTCCAAAGATTCAACTGCACGGATATAAGCAACGCCACCACCAGGTACGATACCTTCTTCAACAGCAGCACGAGTAGCGTGTAATGCATCATCTACACGGTCTTTCTTCTCTTTCATTTCAACTTCTGTAGCAGCACCCACATACAATACAGCAACACCACCGCTTAATTTAGCTAAACGCTCTTGTAATTTTTCGCGATCGTAATCAGATGTAGTGTTTTCTACTTGAGATTTGATTTGATTAACACGTGCAACGATATCAGCTTTTTTGCCTTTACCACCAACAACTGTTGTATTGTCTTTATCGATTGTAATAGAAGCTGCCTGACCTAAATAAGTAAGATCTGCATTTTCTAATTTGAAACCTTGTTCTTCACTAACTACAGTACCTGCAGTTAAGATTGCAATATCAGTCAGCATTTCTTTTCTACGATCACCAAAGCCTGGAGCTTTAACTGCTGCTACTTTCAAAGTACCACGCAATTTATTAACTACCAATGTAGCCAATGCTTCGCCTTCTAAGTCTTCAGCAATGATCACTAATGGGCGACCAGTTTGAGCAACTTTCTCCAAAATGTGCAGGATATCTTTCATAGCACTGATCTTCTTATCGTAGATCAGGATATAAGGATTCTGTAATTCAACTTCCATTTTTTCGCTATTGGTAACGAAATAAGGAGAAATATATCCACGATCGAATTGCATTCCTTCTACTACATCAACTGTAGTGTCAGTTCCTTTTGCTTCTTCAACTGTGATTACACCTTCTTTACCAACTTTAGCCATTGCCATTGCAATCAACTTACCAATTTCGCTATCACTGTTTGCAGAGATAGTAGCTACTTGTTCGATTTTTTTAGTATCGGTTCCAACAGTTTGTGATTGAGCTCTTAAGCTTTCAATTACTTTAGCAACTGCTTTATCAATACCGCGCTTTAAATCCATTGGATTAGCACCTGCAGCAACGTTTTTCAAACCTTCACCAATAATAGCTTGAGCTAATACAGTTGCAGTTGTAGTACCATCACCAGCAATATCTGCTGTTTTAGAAGCCACTTCCTTCACCATCTGAGCACCCATGTTCTCAATAGCATCTTCTAATTCAATTTCTTTTGCAACAGTAACACCATCTTTAGTTACTTGTGGTGCACCGAATTTTTTTTCAATAACCACATTGCGACCTTTTGGTCCAAGTGTTACTTTAACAGCGTTGGCTAAAGTGTCAACGCCTTTTTTCATTTTATTTCTTGCTTCGATATCGAAGAAAATCTGTTTAGCCATAATATTTTTATTTTTTGGAATTTTTGAAATTGTAGTACAAATAAGGAATATAATTTCTTACTTGATATACGCATTAAACAATCGCCAGAATATCGCTTTCTCTCATGATCAACAAATCCTGTCCTTCAATAGTGATTTCTGTTCCAGCATATTTGCCATACAAAACATTGTCACCAACTTTAACGGTCATTGGTTCGTCTTTTTTACCTGTTCCTGCTGCAACAATGATTCCACGTTGAGGTTTTTCCTTAGCAGTGTCTGGAATAATAATTCCACCAGCAGTTTTTTCTTCTGCAGCTGCAGGCTTAACGATTACTCTGTCGTGAAGCGGAGTAACTTGCAATTTTTTAGCCATGTGTTTATAGGTTTTTTAATTGATTGAGTAAAATGTACTGTATGTCATCGATAATTATGCCATAAGGAAGAATTAGGTCAAATTTTCAGAAACCTATCAGGTTACGGCAAAGCTTATACATAGACTGTCAGAAACGGCGCAAAGATGGGTAAGTTTTGGGAAATGGCTGTGTCAATTTTTCATAAAAATGGAGGTTGCCTGTTCTAAGGACGAACCGAATAGCTTTAATATCAAGCCAATATTGTAAAATAGAAACCATTTTCATTTTGAAAGGAAGTTCGAAACCAATACCTTTGCGGCTCCCAAAATAAGTTCTTATCAATGATCAGTAGAAGAAATATTCGTGTTAAAGTAATGCAGTTACTGTACATGATAGAGTCAGGCCATAGTCCGATATCATTTAAAAACCCTGTCAGCCAGTTACAGAAGCATCTTGACCAAACTAGCGACTTGTTTGTTTATCTCATTTATTTCATTACTGAAGTGGCTAGATATGCGGAAACTAGTTCCGCCTTTAGGGCAGCCAAAAATCTGCCATCAGAAGAAGATTTAAACGTAAATATTAAGATTGCAGGAAACGAAATTTTATGGCAGATACTGGAGACCGATAGCTATAAAAAAGCCATCGAACAGTATAAACCATCATTGAAAATTGATCGAGATCTTTTGAAAAAAGTGTATTTGGAACTTGCAAAAAGTGAAAAATATACATCCTATATCCATGAACTAAGCAGGGATAAGAGTAAGGAAAAGGAAATACTGAAACTTATATTTACAGCATTCATGCTTCCTAATGAGGATTTCATCAACCATATTGAAGAATTATATTCAAACTGGGATGATGACGCAGAAATGATGGATCAGCTGGTACTTAATTATCTTCATAAGCCCGCCAGTTATGATTTACAGCAGATGATTGGAGCTGAAAAATGGGAGTTTGCTAAAACACTTTTAACAACTACCATAGAAAAGAAAGAATATACGGCAGAACTCATCAAACCAAAGTTGAAAAACTGGGATGCGGAGAGAATAGCTTTGCTAGATATGATCCTGATGCGGTTAGGTGTTTGTGAATTATTATATTTCGACACCATCCCCACAAAAGTTACCATAAACGAGTATATTGATCTTGCAAAAGAATATAGTACCGCTCAAAGTGGTCAATTTGTAAACGGAATTCTGGATAATATCCATAAAGAGTTTATGGATAAAGGAGAAATTCATAAAGTAAACTTTAAAAACAAATCATAATCAAATGAAATCATTCATTGGGCTATTTTTAATTAGTTCTATGCTTGTGATTTTTGCTTGCAAAAACCCAAGTCCAGTTATTCATTTAAACCCATATTCAGCAGCAGATTCAAGCAATTTTACGGAGATCCAATGGTTAGATACCATCGTTAATTTTGGAACAATTCCTATAGGGGAAACCAAAGTAGTTACTTTTAGAATGCGCAATATTGGAAATAAACCCTTGACAATTTCCAATGTTCAAGCTGGATGTAGCTGTACGGTTCCAGATTATACAAAAGAGGCAATTCCTCCAGGTGGTGTTGGTTTTGTGATGGGTTCTTTTGATAGTAATAAAGCACATCCAGGAGAAGTTAGGAAGAGTATTTTTGTGACTACAAATTCTAAAAATGGCATCAATAAAACCTTGATTTTTACGGGTATTATTGAATCTGCAAATGCAGCAGCTAATTCTTCAAAGAAGCTTTAATTTAAAATTTGTTTATTTGCAAACGTCTTATTAAAAATAAAAATAAAAAAAATGTATTTGAATTCAGTTTTATTAGCAGGTAATCCACAGCAGGGCGGTGGTATGGTGCAGTTGGTAATGATGGGTGCCATCATATTGGTATTCTGGTTATTTATGATCCGCCCACAAGCAAAAAAAGCGAAAGAGCAAAAGAAATTTATTGAGGATATGCAAAAAGGTAGCAAAGTTGTTACAATAGCTGGTATCCATGGTACGATCAATAAAATTAATGAAGACGGAACGCTGCAGTTAGAAGTGAGTCCTGGTAGCTATTTGAAGATTGAAAAATCTACTATCAGTATGGAATGGACAGCTGCAATCAATAAAACAGAGGTCGAGAAGAAATAATTCTTTATTACAATTCTTATATCCGAAATTCGAGTAATTGAATTTCGGATTTTTTATGCTCAAAATCGGACTAACAGGAGGAATAGGAAGTGGTAAATCTACTGTAGCTAATATCT
>SESB01000459.1_pt1 | contig 29651 bp, 27 predicted proteins | sample 3171441 | NCBI WGS metagenome assembly SESB01 (sample SAMN06051867, study PRJNA518727) | freshwater metagenome | biome: subpolar coniferous forest; feature: holomictic lake; material: water; isolation source: holomictic Lake 227, 6 m depth | place: Canada: near Kenora, Ontario | collected... | reverse complement strand
CAAGAAAGGATTTACGAACGGCATGCTCGAAAGAGCCGGGAGCGATGGGGTCGTTCTGTTTAAGGAAGATGTTTTGATAGAACACGTATAGACCGGCGACCACGTTTTTGACTTATTGCTCTTATTCGTGGCATTGGCCGCTGAATATTCATACGGTATAAATTTGATTATGAGATTTCGCAGAAAATTTTTATGGGTAATGCTTTTCAAAAAATGATAAACAAAATGACGTTTTATATAAAATTTCTCGGAAGCAAAAATGAGGAAACGGAAGACCCTATTTTAAGCGTAGCTGGTTGTCTTTCTGGTAAATCTTTAACTGCAAATGAAGTAGAAGAATATCTTTATGGAAACATACGAAATGATGCCTGTTGAGTTTTACTTCTACGGAGAATACCTTAACATTGTACACGATAAAACAGATACAATTTGACCTGCCGAAATTAGCATAAAACGGGAGCATAAACAATTCGCTTTGATCGGACCGATCTATGAAAGATATTCAATTCGAATGGGATGCGGTAAAAGCCGAAAGCAATTTGAAAAAACATAAAGTCAGTTTTCATGAAGGGTTGACAGTTTTCCACGATTTATCGGTTGCAACGATTCCGGATCATGCGCATTCTGAAACGGAAATCCGTTCTATAGCTATTGGGATTTCAAACGAAGGTCGGCTGCTTGTTGTGTCGTTTGTTGACCGAATTGATAAAATTCGCCTGATTAGTTGCCGAAAAGCTACCAAAAAGGAAAAATCGACTTATGAAGAAATCAGCGGTTAAAGATAAAATGGATAGCGATGATATGTTGCCGGAATATGACTTCACAAAGGCTGTGAAAGGAAAACATTATCAACCTTTGCACGAGGGTTTTTCAGTACACATTCATCAAACCGACGGAACCACAACAGTCAAGCGGTACAAAGATGCGGAAGGTGTCATTATACTTGATTCCGATGTACGTCTATATTTCCCGGATTCCAAAGCGGTAAACAGTGCGTTGCGGCATCTTATCTCATTGGTTGGCGAAATATTTTTCAGGGAAGAAAAAGCAAATCTTTAGATCGGCGGATAGGTCAGAACGCGACCAACGTGAACTCCCTGGCAAGGCGTGTTTCCGTTGATGTATCCGTTCAATCCGGCAGCATGTCGTAGAAGTAGAGCATGGTGTCGGATCGGGTGATGATCCCGATAATGCTTCCGTTATCAACGACCGGAAGCCTTCCCACATCGTGCTTGACCATGAGGCGGGCTGCCTGCATCGGGCTTTTGCCAGGCTCAATTGTAAGCACATTTGTACTCATGAAGGCTTTAACAGGTGATTTCAGCCGGCTTGTCCCCTTGATTTTTCGAAAATCTCTTCGGGAAATCATGCCGACAAGTTTTCCATCATCCACTATCGGAATGCCGGCGCAGCCTTTTTCCCGCAGAATACGCGCGGCCTCATCCATCGTGGTGTCAGATGGCATGGTCACCACCGGAAAGGACATCAAATCGCTAATCTGGACCGAAACCTGCTGATTACCCTGAATCAGCTCCAGAATCATGGCTTCAACCGCTTCGGGATTGACGGATTTCAGCATGGCGGAACCTGCTCCGGGATGGCCGCCTCCGCCCATGCTGTTCATGATCGTGCCCACATTTAGTCCGTCCACGTTGCTTCGGCCAATGACCATACAGCGCTCCCGCTCTCTGTCCGAGAATATGCCAAAGGCGGCATCTACGTTCAGGATTTCCCTGTACATTCGCACCACAACCGCCAGACTGTCCACATGTCCATGAATATCAAGCTTGTTGATGCTGACACTGTAGCCGTTGAACCTAAGTCTCTCGGCGCTCTGAAGCATTTCAAAGAGAATGTTCTTCTGCCTTTCTCCGTAGGCTGGTCTCAGAAATGATCCCAGAACGTTCAAGTCCGCTTTTTGCTCAAGAAGAAATCCTGCAGCAAACGCATCTTCAGCCCTGGTTGATGGAAACATGAGATTTCCAGTATCCTCATAGAGGCCGGTCAAAAAAAGCGTGGCCTGAATAGGGGTCAGACGGAGATGTCGTTTCCGGAATTCCCGTATCATCAGCGTGATGTTGGCACCCATTTCTTCCTGGCATTTCCAGGTCGGTCGAATGTCGCCCTCAATAGCGTGGTGATCCCAAAGAATGATTTCAAGGCCTTCTTTCTGGCTGATTTTGTTGAATCTCTCGATCCGGCTCCAGTTATTGACATCAACGATGATGATGCTCTTGACTTCATCAATTGCTATGTCATCGGGTTCGCGAAGATTTAAAATATCCTTGTGCATGGAAATAAAGGATTTAACATTGGGGTTGACAGATCTGGAAATAACCGGAAGCGATTCCGGAAAGATGAGGGTTGCGGCAATCATTGAAGATAGTGCATCAAAATCGGTATTTTTATGGGTGGTTACAATCTGCATAAGCATATCCCTTGAAAAATAAAAAGTCAGGAAGTTCATCTATCAAGCAGAAAGCGGTTCTCATATCTTATCTACTGCATCGCCAGACATTTCAGATGGCATCGATTTCTGCTCCAGAAGAAATCTTGGCTGAATCCGAGTATTCCAGTCGCAGGAGTTCGCTGTCGCCTGCCGCCAGTTGAAGCCTGAATTTTTCAACTTCGGTCTGGCTGTCTATGGCCTTTTTGGCCAGTAAATATCGCAAATAGATTATCCATAACATAATTCCCAGAATGATAATGGCGACAGTTAGAAAAAACCATTTGTAGCGCATGATGGTATCCATTCCCACCTGGCCGATATACAGGATGAGGTTGGGCACAACCCAGTAAGTAAACACGGCCAGAAGCACCAGAAATCCGATGGTGAAAATGTTAAGGCGGCTGATGCTGGCCATCAGGGTTTCCAGCCGGTTCTTGGCGATGGGTTCAGTGGCTTCGGAAGAAGCGCTGCCGCTGATTCTGTCTCCATAAATCAGGGCGGCGAACGCGCGGGTGATAAAACCAAAGAGCAGAATGGCGCCAACCGGAATACCGATAGATGCCGCAAACCAGGCCCTAAAGGGAAATGGTTCATCTTTGGATAACAAATTCACCTGATACTGATCCAGCGGTCCGAATGTTTTTTCAAAATAATATTTATTGAAACTGCTCAGGTTATTGCCTTCCGCCACATGAATGATGTTGCCCCGCTGATCCTTGATTTCAAGCCAGGATTTTCTGCCGGAGTTAATGGCTGCAACGGCGAATATTTCGAGTTCAATCAAAAAAACGCCGACGGCGATGAGAATGAACAGAGTCTTGTTTTCTCTGAATAAAGATGCCATAGTATGGCTTGTGGTCATGGTGCTTTCCTGTTATTTTTTTGTAATGATTCAGTGGTTAGTGAGCACTGAAAAGTTTCATTCTTTGATTTCAATGTATCACAGGCCGGGGAAAGTGTTCAAGCTGTAAAGGAAAGGTGATTATGAAAGAAATTCGAAATCAGGCCAGAAAAATGATGGATGGGTTTTGCCGGGTCTGCCGGGTCTGTGATGGCAGGTCCTGTGCCGGCGAGGTGCCGGGTATGGGAGGTATCGGAACTGGTGCTGCGTTCCAGGACAATATCCAGGCGCTTACGGAATGCCGGTTTCAGATGCGGGTGATCCATGATGTGGTGGAGCCGGATACCCGGACCGAGATTCTGGGGATTTCCCTGGCGATACCGGTCTTGGCCGCACCCATCGGCGGGGTTTCCTTTAATATGGGCGGAAAACTCTCTGAAGATGTCTATATCGCGGCAAAACTGGAAGGGTGCAGGGAAAAAGGAATTATTGGCTGTACAGGTGACGGGGCTCCAGATTTCATCCATGAAGCTGGATTTCAGGCCATTAGGTCTCTTCAGGGGCACGGCATACCCTTTATCAAACCCTGGGAAGACAAGGAACTGTTCGGGAAACTGGAAGGCGCCGCAGCCGCAGGTGCAGCCGTGGTTGGCATGGATATTGATGCCGCAGGTCTTATCACCCTGAAGCTGATGGGAAGGCCAGTTTCACCAAAGACTCCGGAAAAACTCAAGGAAATCATCTCCAGAACCCCGTTGAAATTTATATTGAAGGGCATCATGACCCCGGACCAGGCCAGAATCGCTGTGGATGTGGGGGCAAGCGCCATCGTGGTGTCCAATCATGGCGGCAGGGTACTGGATCACACCCCAGGCGTAGCGCGTATCCTTTCGGAGGTCGCTTTGGCGGTAAAGGGGCGGATTGTGATTTTGGCTGACAGCGGTGTGCGGACCGGCGGTGATGTACTCAAGATGCTGGCCCTTGGCGCCGACGCCGTCATGATCGGCCGGCCGTTTTCCGTTGCGGTTATGGGCGGGCTGAAAGAAGGGGCCATGCGCTTTATCGACCAGATCCGCTCGGAGCTGATCCAGGCCATGATTCTTACTGGTACTAAAAGTGTCGGCGCCGTGGAACCCTCTATTTTATGGGTGAAACCATGAAAAAAATCATCATTTCTGTTTTTGGCCCAGATCGTCCAGGGGTACTGGCGGCGGTATCCAGGATTCTGTTTGAACAGGACTGTAATATCGAAAACGTTACCCAGACCATTCTGCAGTCTGAATTTTCGGGCAGCTTTATCGCCGAAATGCCGACAGATCTGACATCCGATGCGCTGTGCTGCTTTTTGTCCGAAGCCTTGATGCCTATGCGCCTACAATTTAATGTCAAGCTTATGGAGATTAGCCCGTCGGCGCTTGGCGGGCAACTCGCCGAGCCTTATGTGATTACCACCCGCGGACCGGATCGCAAGGGGCTTGTGGCCAATGTGACCCGGATCATCGCCGGTTACGGGGTGAATATCACCAACCTTCAGGCGGCATTCAAGGGCGGCGAAAACCCCAACGACAACATTATGATCTATGAGGTGGATGTTCCTGTTGATATCGACGCACAGGCTTTTCACAGGGATCTTCGGGACAAGGCCGCGGAGCTGGACCTTGTCATCAGCATTCAGCACCGAAAGATTTTTGAGGCCATTAACCGGGTGTGAGAAAGACAGGTACAGCCAATAGATATTTTGGCAGTGGGCGGAAGACAGAAGCCTGGAATCAGGAGTCAGAAGTCATGAGAGGAAAAAATGCTAAGCACGAGCGAAATTGTATCAACTCTGGAAATGCTTCAGAACGAGCATCTTGATGTTAGAACCGTTACCTTGGGGATTAATCTGCTGGATTGTGCAAGCGATGATCTTAACCGGTTCAAGGATAACATCTTTGCCAGAATCACCGGACTGGCTAAAAACCTGGTTCATGTCTGCAACCAGGTTGGGGATAAATATGGCATTCCGGTGGTGAACAAGCGAATATCCGTCAGCCCTGTGGCAGTGCTGGGCGCGATGTTTTCCTCCAGAGAAATGGTGGAGATTGCAAAAACCCTGAATGAAGCTGCTGTTTCGGTAAATGTTGATTTCATCGGCGGGTTTACCGCCCTGGTTCAGAAAGGGGTCGCCAGAGGTGATCGCGCCCTGATTGAGGCCATTCCCCAGGCGCTTGCAGAGACAGACCGGGTGTGTTCATCGGTGAACGTTGCGTCCACCCGTGCTGGCATCAACATGGATGCGGTGCTGATGATGGGAAAAATCATCAAGGAAGCCGCAAGCCGAACCGCCGCTCAGGACGGCTTGGCATGCGCCAAGTTGTGTGTTTTCGCCAACATACCCGAAGATATTCCGTTCATGGCCGGCGCATATATGGGTATCGGGGAGTCTGATGCGGTCATCAATGTCGGGGTCAGTGGTCCCGGTGTGGTCAAAAAGGCTATCGACCGCGCTCTGGCATCCGATTCCAAGCCTGATCTGGGACAGATATCGGAAATCATCAAGCGCACCGCTTACAAGGTGACCCGTGTCGGCGAACTCATCGGCCGGGAAGTGGCGCAGGTTCTGGGCATTCGTTTTGGCGTTGTGGATCTTAGCCTTGCCCCGACACCCAATGTCGGAGACAGCGTCGGCGAGATTTTTCAAAGTCTGGGGCTGAAAAGCATCGGTGTTCCAGGATCCACCGCCGCCCTTGCCATGCTGAATGATGCTATCAAAAAAGGCGGCGCCTTTGCCAGTTCTCATGTGGGAGGACTCAGCGGCGCATTTATTCCGGTCAGCGAAGATCTGAATATCGGCGAGGCGGCAAGAGCCGGATTCCTGTCAATTGAAAAGCTTGAGGCCATGACCAGTGTCTGTTCTGTGGGGCTCGACATGGTGGCCATTCCCGGTGACACATCAGAGGAAACCATTGCGGCTATCATTGCGGATGAAATGGCCATCGGCGTGATTAACAAAAAAACAACGGCGACACGACTGATCCCGGTTCCAGGAAAAAAAGCTGGAGACTTTGCTTTTTTTGGAGGCCTGCTGGGTCAGTCCGTCATCATGGCGGTCAACAATGGCGGCGGTGAAAACAGGTTTGTTCGTCTGGGAGGGCTGATTCCAGCACCGCTCCAGAGCATGAATAATTGAACTGCTCAGGCGTAGGCGTCCAGACCCATCAGCCCACCCCTGGGCTGATGAAAATGGAGTGAGCGGTTGTGCTCGGTCTATAGGTAAAAACGGTGTCAAACACAATAGTCCAAACCAATGGCCTTTAGTAAAGAAAACTATGAGGAGATGAAAATGATCAATCCGGAAAGACTGGCGGAAACATTCAGCAGACTGGTTCAAATTGACAGCGTATCCAGAAATGAAGCGGCAATTTGTAGTGAACTTCGTAATATTCTCAATGACATGGGTGCGGAAACATTTGTGGATGATGCCGGAAATGCCGTTGGCGGCAACACGGGAAATCTTATTGCGCGGTTCAGAGGTAGCGTGGATGTTCCTGTCATGATGCTAAATGCTCACATGGATACGGTAGAGCCTGGAAATGGTGTGAAACCTGTCTATAAAGACGGTGTGTTTACCAGCGACGGTACGACCATTTTGGGAGCTGATGACAAAAGCGCCGTTGCTATTTTACTGGAGGTACTCACTGTGCTTCAGGAAGACCGCCTGCCGCATGGACCGCTGGAGGTGGTTCTGACGATCTGCGAGGAAATAGGGCTTCAAGGTGCTAAAAATCTGGATATTAGCCAGTTAACGGCAAAATTTGGTTATGCGCTGGATGCAACTGATACCGCTGGAATTGTAACCCGCGCGCCAGGTGCTAACCACCTGAAATTTGTGGTGTATGGAAAAGACGCTCACGCTGGTGCGGCGCCGGAAAAAGGCATCAATGCCATTGTCATAGCCAGCAAGGCCATAGCCGGCTTAACAATTGGCCGCATTGATCATGAAACCACCTGCAATATCGGAGTGATTCAGGGAGGCATGGCGACCAACATCGTTCCCAGCCAGGTGATGATAAACGGCGAGGTCAGAAGCCATGACCCCAAGAAACTGGCGGATTTGACTCAGACCATTGTGTCTGCCTTTGAAACCGCTGTTCAGGATTATGTTCCCCAGTCCGCAGAAGCAGGCAGACCTTGGCTTGAGGTAGAAGTTATACCGGATTTTACCCGCACCCATATTCCCGATGATCACCCGGTGGTGATCCTTGCCATGAATGCCGCGCAAAATCTGGGACGTACACTGATTCCAAAAATCACCGGCGGCGGTGCGGACGCCAATGTCTTTTTTTCAAAGGGAATCATGACCGGCGTTCTGGGAACCGGTATGAGGGATATGCATACGGTGCGGGAGTGGGTTAGTCTGAGTGACATGCTTCTGACAACGGAGCTGGTTCTGGAGATTATCCGGCTTCATGCCCTTTAACGGTCAGAACCGCTTCAACTCCCTTCGCTTTTATGCCGGATATACTGCGAACGGGCATAATGCGGGTGTACGACTCCTGGCAATCGGAAGCAAAAACATTACCCGGACAGAGAGTCGATTAAAGGATCAAGACAATGATTGAAAAAGAGACATCTTCAAACCAGGCGAACATTTTGCGTCGGCAGGCAGAGGAAAAAGTCGCCAGGATGATTGAAAACCAGGAAGATCTGTCACCCGAAGAAGCCCAGCGGATTCTCTACGAACTGCGCGTGCATCAGATAGAGCTGGAGATGCAGAACAACGAATTGCGCTTGGCGTATGCGGAATTGGATGCCGTGCGCGCCAGTTGTTTCGATATCTACGACATGGCACCTGTCGGCTATTGCACCATCAGCGAAAAGGGGCTGATCCTGGAAGCCAACTTCACCGCCGCGACATTGCTGGGCTTGGCGCGGGGTGCGTTGATCAAGCAGCATATATCCAGGTTCATCCTCGAAGAGGATCAGGACATCTACTACCTGCAACGCAAACAGCTCTTTGAGACCGATGAGCCGCAGGACTGGGATATGCGTATGGTGAAAAAGGATGGAACGGTATTCTGGGCGCATCTGAAATCGACCGTCGCGCTGGACGCTGAAGAAAACCCCGTGTGCCGCATCGTGGTGAGCGATATCACCAAGAGCAAGCGGGCTGATATGTTGCTACGAGAGAGCGAACAGAATTTCAGAACCTTGGCGGATTCCGGCCGTGCACTGATCTGGACATCCGGAACAGATAAACTCTGCAACTATTTCAATCGCGTCTGGCTCGAATTCACAGGGCGTAAACTTGAACAGGAAATGGGAAATGGCTGGGCGGAAGGTGTGCATCCGGATGACCTGCAAAGCTGTTTGGATATTTATGTCGGGGCGTTTGATCGGCGTGAGAAATTCAGCATGGAGTATCGTATGCTCCGGTACGATGGCGAATACCGCTGGATAATTGATGATGGGTGTCCTCGCTACGACAGTAGGGGGGAATTTATCGGTTATATCGGTCATTGTCTTGATATCTCTGAGCGCAAGCATGACGAGGAAGAGAATGCCAAACTCGAAGCTCAGCTTCGGCACGCACAAAAAATGGAGTCCATTGGATTTCTTGCCGGCGGCATTGCCCATGATCTGAACAATATTCTGTTTCCGATCAGCGGCCTTTCAGAGATGCTGCTTGATGATATTCCATCAGGCAACCCTGAGCATAAAAGCATTGAACAAATTTATAAATCCGCACAAAGGGGCAGTGATCTGGTCAAACAAATCCTGGCCTTCAGCCGTCAATCCAAACCCCAGAAATTGCCCATCAAGATTCAGTCTATACTTAAAGAGGTACTGAGGCTGGTGCGGTCAACAATACCCATGAATATCGAAATCACAAGTCATATCAAACCTGATTGCGGCATGGTTTCTGCAGATCCCACCCAGGTGCATCAGATTGCCATGAACCTGATCACCAACGCCTATCACGCAGTTGAGCGAAATGGCGGAACGATAGATATTGAGCTGAAAGAGACGGGGCCACCGGATGTAACATCAGAATATTCCATCCGGCTTTTGGCCGGCGGATACGCATGCATAATCGTGTCCGATACTGGAACGGGAATCGACAAAACGTTGATGGATAAAATATTCGATCCCTACTTTACCACCAAAGAACTGGGAAAGGGCACGGGACTTGGACTTTCCGTAGTGTACGGCATCGTGAAGGAACACGGTGGGGATATCCAGGTCTATAGCGAGGTCGGAAAGGGAACCGCCTTTCATGTGTACTTGCCCCTTTTATTAGACGCTAATGACAGTAAGTCCGCCGTTGTCACCAGAGAATATCCAACTGGCCGGGAGAGAATTTTGCTGGTTGATGATGAAGAGCCGATTGCTCGAATGGAACAGATTATGCTCGAAAGGCTGGGTTATCAGGTAACTGCCCGAACGAGCAGCCTGGATGCTTTGGCTGCTTTCAAAGCCAATCCTGGGCACTTTGATCTGGTAATCAGCGACAAGGGCATGCCGCTTATGACCGGTGAGCAACTATCAAGGGAATTGATTTTGATAAAACCGGGGATTCCGATCATTATTTGTACGGGTTTCAGCGATGAAAACGATGTGAATCGCGCCATGTCCATGGGCATCAAAGGGTTTCTCATGAAACCCGTTGCAACCGGCGATCTGGCCACGATGGTGAGAAAGGTGCTGGATGACGCAGCAAACTAACCTAACAATCACACTCGTTAACTGTTAGAACCACCCCCCTTCCGGAAAATCTTCCGGAAAGGGGCGTTATATCGATATTCCGCAGGCATGATCCCAGGGATGTTCTGGAAAGAGTTTGCTGTATGCCGGATTCCATCACCTCAATGATTTTCTTTTCGCTGTCTTCGGAAAGGTAATCCGAAACAGGCCTGCCGATCTGAATTCCCGTATCAACCTCACGCACGGCCTTATTTATCAGCACAATCATCAATTCAGTACTCACACCGATGATTGGAACGGGTAAATCCTCAAGAATCGCATGTGAAAGCGCCAGCGCCTTATTCTGAATTTCCACATCATGGGTTCTTTCCTTTACAAGAATTTCAAGATTGTCATTGATCTGTCGAAATGCTTCATTTTGTTCAAGAACTTTTTGATGAAGTGACTTATTGGCTTGCAGCAGATCGAATTGATCCAGGGCCTGACGGATTTCCAGCGTCAGAGACTGACCAGTCCAGGGTTTAAGAAAAAACTTGTAAAGATGGCCTTTGTTGATGGATTCGGTAATGGTATCTACGTCGGTATAGCCAGTCAGGATGATCCGGATCACATCGGGATAAAGTTCCTTTACCTTTGACATGAGTTCTGTTCCACTCATGCCTGGCATCCGTTGATCCGAGATGATCATGTGTACCGGGTTGTCCTGAAGCAGTTTCAGGGCGTCGACTCCGCTGGAGGCAAGCAGGAGATTGAACTCCTCTTTTCGGAACAGCCGTTTTAAGGCATTCAGAATGGAGATTTCATCGTCAACACACAACACGGTATGTGGAAATACGGTCATACATACCTCGTAAATCAGAAAATCAATAACGTATTAAAATGTAACCGTTCACTCCCTCTCCCATCGGGAGGGGGCCGGGGGGAGGGGCTGAACGATTACGTTAAAATCAATGGGCGAAAACTGGGTGGATTATATTTGGTCGGATATTCTTACCCCCCATCTTTGCCACCAGGCTAAATTCGGTTGCGTTCCGAATTGTTTTCAGATAGTTGAACAATAACATAAATTGTATTTCCAGGAAAGAGGAAATGACCGTTCAAATTCCCAATTATCCGACATTCCCGAAGCTGAAAGAACTCAGTTGGTTATGATGCTTATTAAAACAGAATAGGAACTGAAAAAGTTGACTGTTGATCCTATAGAAAGTGAGCAATCATACCGCAATCTGTTCGCCAACAATTCAGCGGTGATGCTGCTGATTGATCCAGCAGATGATGCGATCATTGACATCAACACTGCCGCCATTACTTTCTACGGCTATCCGCGGGAGCGGTTGCTGGCTATGCGTATCACCGACATCAACACCCTGCCCGGTTCTGAAGTTCGGCAGGCCATGGCTTCAGTTTCGCAGAAACAGGGTCAGCGGTTTGAGTTTCAACACTGCCTGGCGGATGGTTCGCTGCGAGATGTGGAGGTGTCGGCAAGCAGCATTAATTTTGGCGGACGCACCGTTCTGCACTTGATTATTCACGAAATCACCGAGCGCAGGCGGGCCGAGGATGGATTACGTCAGGCCAACGAGACCCTTGAGCAGCGGGTTCGGGAGCGGAGCCTGGAACTGGAGATGTTTTCCTATTCAGTGTCCCATGACCTGCGAGCACCGCTTCGGCACCTGATTGGTTTTGTGCAACTTCTGAACAAAAATGCTCCTGAATTCCTTGATGAAAAGATTCGTCATTATCTGGCGGTAATTTCGGATTCGGCAACGCAGATGAGCATGCTGGTGGACGGTCTGCTCTCATTTTCAAGGATGGGGCGCTCCGAGATGACGGTCGTCCGGGTCAGCTTTGACAAGTTGATCCATGAAGTGCTTAATACTTTGCAGGCGGAGAATGATGGGCGGAACATTGTCTGGAATATCGGACCTCTGCCCGAGGTGATGGGCGATCCCGTCATGCTTCAGATTGTCATGATGAGCCTCGTATCCAATGCCATCAAATTCACCCGCAATAAAAGCAGGGCGGAAATCAGCATTGCCTGCACTTCCGGGAATTCGGGTGAGCATATTTTTTCTGTCAGGGACAATGGCGCAGGTTTTGACATGAAGTACTATGACAAGCTGTTCAATCTGTTCAAACGGCTTCATCGTACCGAGGATTTTGAGGGGACCGGCGTCGGTCTGGCCAATGTTCTCAGAATTGTTCAAAGACACGGTGGACGGTCTTGGGCGGAAAGCGCGGTTGGAAGCGGGTCTGTTTTCTATTTCTCGCTGCCGACAACGCCCCAGGTTGATGAGAGAAGTTGAGAAGTTGAGAAATTTAAGAAGCGCAGAATTTAAGAACCGATGATCTGCTGCGCTTCTTATATTCAGGTTTATTGGGGGAGATTGACATGCGAGATACACTGCACTTTTTGCATCTGGAGGATAGTCCCGTCGATGCTGAGCTGATCCGGGAAAAACTCGAAGAGAACTGGCCTGATTGCCGCGTTGAACTGATCGATTCGGAACCGGATTTCATCCAGGCTCTGGAGAATGGCGGTGTTGATCTGATCCTGGCCGACTATCTGTTGCCCATCTTTGACGGTTTGTCGGCCCTGAGTATTGTCCGACAGCGCTTTTGCGATGTTCCATTTATCTTCCTGTCCGGAGTTATGGGGGAGGAATTGGCCATTGAGTCGCTGAAGAGCGGGGCCACGGATTATGTGCTGAAGCACCGGTTATCCCGGTTGGGTCCGGCGATAAAAAGGGCATTGGCCGAGGTTCATGAACGTATCACCCTGCAGAAGATGGAACAGCAGATTTTTGCCGCTGCGCGCCAGTGGTCGGATTCTTTTGATGCCATGTCGGATGGGGTGTCCATACACAGTGCGGATCGAACGATTCTTAATGTGAACCGGGCCGTCTGTCGTCTGCTGGGTAAAACCGCTGAAGAAATGATCGGTAAAAAATGCTTTCAGGTTTTTCACAATACGAAAAGCCCCATTGTCGGGTGTCCTATGGAAATCGCCATAAGATCAGGGATGCAGGAACACATTGAGATCGAGGAATCCATGTTGGACAAATGGCTGGCGGTATCCATATCTCCGATCCTTGATGCGTCCGGCAATATTACGCGAATTGTCCATACCATCCGCGATATCACCCTGCAAAAAAAGGCCGACAAAGATTTGAAGGAGACCCAGTCTCAAATGCTGCAATCCGAAAAAATGGCATCCATTGGCCAACTGGCTGCCGGCGTGGCTCATGAAATCAACAATCCAGTTAGCTTTGTCAGCAGCAATCTGAAAACCTTAACCGATTATCAGCAGAGTATCGGCCAGATCATATCTGAGTACAGACAGCTTTTTAACCGGCTTTCAGATCTGAATGGCGGTGGTGCGGATATTATTGAAATCGAAAATCTGGCCGCCCGCTTACAGGAAAAGGAGTCTGATCTGGATATCGTGCATATCCTGGAAGATGTCCCCAATTTAATCCACGAATCTTGTGAAGGACTGGATCGCATCAAAAAAATCGTGCTGGATCTTAAAAACTTTTCTCATCCTGGCGAAGATGTTCTGAAGATGGCGGACATCAACCAGAATATTGATTCGACTCTGAACATTGTCTGGAGTGAGCTAAAATACAAGGCGACAATCATCAAGGACTACGGTGATCTTCCCCAAACAATATGTTATCCGCAGCAGATCAATCAGGTATTAATGAATCTTCTGGTAAATGCGGCGCAAGCCATCGAAAAACAGGGGGAAATCCGCATCACCACCCGTGAGGCTGGTGACAATGTGGAAATTATCATCAGTGATACGGGTCAGGGTATTGCAGCGAAAAACCTTTCCCGTATTTTTGATCCTTTTTTCACGACAAAAGCGGTTGGCAAAGGGACAGGACTGGGTTTGAATGTGACTTATAACATTGTCAAAAAACATAATGGCTCCATAGATGTCCAAAGCGAGCCTGGAAAGGGCGCGACATTTACCATCCGGATACCGGTAAGCGGACCGTCTTCGGATAACGCCAGTGGCGGAGCCGGCGTTATTCCATAAAAAAATGCTCCCTCCCTAAACTGGGGAGGGGGCTGAACGGTTACCATCACTCATCCTGCTGTGCCGAAAAAAACTGGCAGGTTGCAGCAATTTCGACCTGAAGCCTGGGGTACCATTGGGGCAGAGTCTGCAGTTGCGGTAGCAAAAATGCCGGGGCATCAGAAAGTCCATCCGGTAGCGCAATCCGACCTTCAGGGTCTGGACAGCAGGTATTTACCAGTAAATTCGCAATACCTATAATTGCCGAAATGCGGTGATCGTTGGAAAAAGCGCTGTGATGATCCCGAATGGCATCCACCAGTGGCTGCGGCAGAAGCCATTTCCCCACAAGATAGGCACCTATTTCTGCATGATTCACGTTATTTTCCATTTTTTCAGCGTCAATAAAGGAAATGCCCGATTCATCCATGGTCAACCAAATTTTTTCGAAGTGTTCGGGAAAATATTCCGCCAGAATTAATTTGCCGATATCGTGAAGCAGGCCGGCCGTGAAACAGTCTGACGACAGGGTCTTGTCGGCATGACCTGCAAGATATTTACTGATGACGGAAACCGCCAGAGAGTGATGCCAAAAGTCCATGATATTAAATCTCTTAAGGTTTTTTTTAAGAGAAAATGCCTTCATCATTGAAAAGGACACCACTGCATGCTGGACCATGTTGAAGCCCAGAACGATCACTGCGGTGTTGATGCTGCTGATTGTCGAATTGAAACCATAAAAGGATGAATTCACAAGTTTGAGTATCTTGGCCGCCATTGCCTGATCTGTTTCAATGATGCGGGTCAGTTGATCGGCCGTGGTGCTTAAGTCCTGAAGCAGATGGTTGACCTTGAATACAATGGCCGGAAGCGAGGGCAGTTCCCGAATACGGTCTATTTGTTGAAAAAAAACAGGTTTCATGGAAATTTATTTCACCTCTTATTTGAAGTGGATTGACTGGTCGTCGATTTGAACTTCCGTTCAAATCATTCTCTAATCGACAGATATATCTACCCTCTTTTCAATCAGAATGGTTTTTGACAATTTTTGAATGGAGGAAATCGTTGTTGCGTTCAGTACGCTGCCCCTTGCCAGCAGCAGTCTGCCGTCGTTGACTCGAAGTTCCTGGGTTAACTTCATTCCAGGCTTGAGGAACCATAAGGAAATTGAAATAGATTTTTCTCCGAGTTTCCAGTCGTTCTCCTGATCCTCTTCCAGTATCTGAACCAGTTTATTGATGACGACCGGATCATGTTGGTGATTGGCTCGACTGAAAAGGATTTCTTTTGTAATTTCCTGTACGAGAATTTGAGGGTTTTCGGTAACAATATTCAGCGCGGAGTGGCCTAAATGCTTTATTGCCCATTGCCGAATCGCAATAACATCCTTTGGCCATTTCCAAATTAAACCGGTGTAATCTGCAGCAACATGAATAATTCTTGCAGCAAGCGGAATCTGTTCCCCTTTTAACCTGCTGGGGAATCCGCTGCCATCATAATTTTCGTGGTGAGAAAAAACAATGGTGCTGACAGCGTCCATCTTTTCAACCGGCTGAAGACATATCTGTCCGATAATCGGATGCTGTTTAAAAAGTTTTAATTCAGACTCAACCATATCATCCACATCTTTTTGAAGCAGTGTCTGAGGGAGGCCCAGAAGACCGATGTCATGAAATAGTCCTGCTATTTCAATCTGATCTTGTTCCTGCTTGTTCAGACCCAAACCCTGACCTATTCGCTTAGCCAGTTGAGCTACAGAATTCAGATAGCTTCCAAATTTGGGGTTAAGGGTTTCAATTGTAGAGGATAAAAGCCTTATGGTGTCGACGAAACTCCTTTCCAGAGATGTATTGGCTTCCTCCAGGGCATGACTTTTCAGCAGGATTTCCAGGGTTCGCTCCTGGATCTTCTTTTCCAGATTCTGGTTGAGTTCGGTTAATGCCTCATTTTGCTGAGCTGTCAGCGCATTGAGTCTCCTGTTTTCGGCCTTTAGTTCATAAGCTTCAAGGGCGTTTCGAACCTGAAACAGCAGATCGTCATCATTCCAGGGTTTGGTCAGATACCTGTGAATTTCCCCTTTGTTGACAGCATCAAGAATGTCCTTTACATCTGAATATCCGGTCAATAGAAACCGATTGGTATCCGGGGTCAAGACTCTGGCTTTTTCTAAAAACTGTGCACCCGTCATTTCCGGCATTCGCTGGTCGGATATGATCAAGGACAATGGTTTATCAAAAGTGGACAGAATATCCAGGCCTTCCTGCCCGCTTGAGGCTGTCAAAACCTGGTATTTTTCTTTGCGAAACAGGCGCTGAAGCGATCTGGTAATGGACTGTTCATCGTCAACCAATAAAATGGAATGTTCGTACATAAGCGTCATGGCGATACACCGTTACTATGTTTATCAGGTTACGGGAGCAAAGGGGACAGTTACCGGTAAATTCAATAGTTTATGGTCATAAAAGTAATATCTAAATAATTTCGGACAGAAAAACCCTGCATATTGTCGAAATTTGGAACTTCCGTCCAAATCATTCCCTAATCAACGGATATATCTATCCTCTTGTCAATCATAATTATTTTCGCCAGTTTTTGAATGGCGGCAATCGTTGTAGCGTTCAGTACGCTGCCCCTTGCCAGCAGCAGTCTGCCGTCGTTGACTCGAAGTTCCTGCGTTAACTTCATTCCAGGTTTGAGGAACAATAAGGAAATTGAAATAGATTTTTCTCCGGGTTTCCAGTTTTTCTCCTGATCCTCTTCCAATATCTGAACCAGTTTATTGATTACGAGCGGATCATATTGGTGATTGGCTTTCCTGAAAAGGATTTGTTTGGTAATTTCCTGTATGAGAATTTGAGGGTTTTCTGTAACAACATTTTTAACGGAATGGCCTAAATACTTTACTGCCCGTTGCCGAATTGCAATAATATCCTTTGGCCATTTCCGAATTGAATCGGTGTAATCTGCAGCAACATGAATAATTCTTGCACCAAGCGGAATCTTTTCCCCTTTTAACCCGCTGGGGAATCCGCTGCCATCATAATTCTCGTGGTGAGAAAAGACAATGGAGCTGACAGCGTCCATTCTTTCAACTGGCTGAAGACATATCTGTCCGATAGTCGGATGCTGTTTAAAAAGTTTTAATTCAGACTCAACCATATCCTCCACGTCTTTTTGAAGCAGTGTCTGGGGGAGGCCGAGAAGACCGATGTCATGAAATAGTCCTGCTATTTCAATTTGATCCTGTTCCTGCTTGTCCAGACCAAAACCCTGGCCCATTCGTTTAGCCAGTTGAGCTACAAAATTCAGATAGCTTCCCAATCTGGGGTTAAGGGTTTCAACTGTGGAGGATAAAAGTCTTATGGTGTCAACGAAACTTCTTTCCAGAGATGTATTGGCTTCCTTCAGTGCCTGGCTTTTCAGCAGGATTTCCAGGGTTCGCTCCCTGATATTCGTTTCCAGATTCTGGTTGAGTTCGTTTAATGCCTCATTTTGCTGGGCTGTTAGTGCATTGAGTCTCCTGTTTTCAGCTTTTAGTTCATAAGCTTCAAGGGCGCTTCGAACCTGAAGCAGTAGATCGTTATCATTCCATGGTTTGATCAGATACCTGTGAATTTCCCCTTTGTTGACAGCATCCAGAATATCATTTACATCCGAATATCCGGTCAATAGAAACCGATGAGCATCCGGGGCCAGGGCTCTTGCTTTTTCTAAAAACTGGGCGCCGGTCATTTCCGGCATCCGCTGGTCGGATATGATCAAGGATAATGGTTTATCAAAAACGGAAATAATATCCAGGCCTTCCTGCCCACTTGAGGCTGTCAGTACATGGCATTTTTCTTTTCGGAACAGGCGCTGGAGCGATCGGGTAATGGATTGTTCATCGTCAACCAATAAAATGAAATGTTCGGACATAATCGTCATGGCAATACACCGTTACTATGTTTATCATATTCCGGGAGCAAATGGGACAGTTACCCGAAATTCAATATATTATGGTCAAAAAAGTAATATTTGAATAATTTCGGACAGAAAAACCCTGCATGTTGGCCGAATATCCATGTCCCATATTCGCCACTGGGCTAAATTAGGTTGCGTTCAGAATTGTTTTCAGGTAGTCGAGCAATAACACAAATTGTATTTCCGAGAAAGAAGAAATGATTGTTTAAATTCCAAAATATCCGATATCCCCGAAGCTGAACGAACTCCGCTGGTTTTGATGATGATGGAAGCTATTACCCATCTCAAGGAGGAAAATCATTATTCATCATTCAAATCATATAAATACAGACAGGAACTGAAAAAATATTGTCGGATCAAAACACAGTTCGCAAAAGTATTTGGTTGGCTTGGGTTCTGTTATCCGCCGGGCTGATCGCCACGGCAGTTGTCACTATTTACATCTGGTACCTGCGCTTCACCCAGACAGATGGACAGTTGGAGTATGGCCGCATCTATGGCGTTCTTTCCGCTGGGACGATCATCAGCCTGCTGTTGTTCTGGCTGCACATTTTCCTTTTGAACACCCGATTCAAGGCGCAGCAGTTGGCGGATCAGTTGACCGTGGATATCAGAGAAAGCGAGGAATCATACCACAACCAATTCGTCAACAATTCAGCGGCGATGCTGCTGATTAATCCAGCAGATGGTGCAATTGTTGAAGCCAATGCCGCAGCGATAGGTTTTTACGGCTATCCGAGGGAGCGGTTGCTGACCATGCTTATCACTGACATCAACATCCTGCTTGCTCCCAAAGCCCGGCAGGTCATGCCGTCAGTTTTACCGAAACAGGGCAAGCGGTTCCAGTTCAAACACCGTCTGGCGGATAACTCTGTGCGGGATGTGGAAGTGTCGGCAAGCAGCATCCATTTTGGCGGGCGCAGCATATTGCACTTGATTATTCATGATATCACAGAGCGCAAGCAGGTGGAGGAAATCAAGCATAACGTTCTGCGAACAATTTTGCACGACACCTACGAACGCTATCAGACGGAGGAAATCAAGAACAATGTTCTGCAAACAATTTTGCATGACATTTACGAGCGCTACCAGGCGGAGGAAACCAGGATTGTGCATGATATCACCGAGCGAAATCAGGCTGAGGAAATCAAGCACAACGTTCTGCAAACAATTTTGCATGACATCAACGAGCGCAATCATGCAGAGGAAATGTTACGACAGTCAACCGACCGTTTGACGTTGGCTGCACAAGCAGGTGGTGTGGGCATCTGGGACTATGATGTTGTCAACAACAGGCTGGTTTGGGATGAGCAGATGTTTCGCCTCTACGGAATTACGCAGGATATGTTCGGCGGTGCTTACGAGGCTTGGACGGCTGTGCTACACCCGGAGGACCGGCTGATGGGCGACGAAGAAGCCCAGCTTGCGTTGCGGGGCGAAAAAAAATACGACACGGAGTTCCGCGTTGTTTGGTCAGACGGGACCATACGCAACATCCGCTCTCTCGCACTTGTCCAGCGTGATGCCACCGGCCAACCCTTGCACATGACCGGCACAAATTGGGATATCACCGCGCAGAAGCTGGTCGAGGTGGCCCTGCGTGAAAGCGATGCAAATTTTCGCGCCTTCTTCGAGTCCATGACCGACATGATCACGGTTGGAATGCCTGATGGACGGCTGCTCTTCACCAACGTCGCCGTCACGCAAACATTGGGCTACAGCTCCGAAGAACTCGCGGCCATGCACTTGCTGGATATTTATCCGGCGGATAAGAGACTGGAGGCCGAGGAAATTTTCGCTGCAATGTTACGGGGCGAGCTAGAAAGCTGTCTCCTGCCGCTGGTACGCAAGGATGGCAGCGTCATCCCGGTGGAGACGCGAGTCCGTTTAGGCCAGTGGAACGGCATGAACTGTCTCTTCGGTATATCAAAGAACCTGACTGCTGAGCAGGAAGCGCAGCAGCGCTTCGAACGGTTGTTTCGCAACAACCCGGCTCTGATGGCTCTCACCACCGCAAAGGGTTGGCGGTTCACCGATGTCAACGATGCCTTCCTGAAGTCACTCGGCTATTCCAGAGGTGAGGTCATCGGCAAAACCGTCGCCGAACTCGGTCTCCTCCAGGACACGGAGCAGATGGCCGCGATTGCGGGTAAACTAAGGGCGGATAGGCGCGTCGCCGACTTCGAACTGGCGGTTTTGTGCAAGGACGGGGCGATCCTCGACGGCCTCTTGTCGGGCGAAACAATCAGTATAGCGGAACAGCAATACTTCCTTACCGTTATGGTTGACATTACCGCCCGCAAGCAGGCCGAGGATGGGTTGCGCCACGCCAATGAGACCCTTGAGCAGCGGATTAAGGAGCGAAGCCGGGAGCTGGAGATGTTTTCCTATTCCGTGTCCCATGACCTGCAAGCTCCACTCCGGCATCTGATCGGTTTTGTGGAGCTTCTGAACAAAAAGGCTCCGGAATTCCTTGATGAAAAGATACGTCATTACCTGGCGGTAATCTCGGATTCGGCGACGCAGATGAGTATGCTGGTGGACGGTCTGCTCTCATTTTCAAGGATGGGACGCGCCGAGATGACGGTTGTTCGGGTCAGCTTTGACAAGCTGATCCATGCAGTGTTGAATACTTTGCAGGCAGAGATTGCAGGGCGGGATATTGTCTGGAATATCGGACCTCTGCCCGAGGTCATGGGAGATCCCGTCATGCTCCAGATCGTTGTGATGAATCTCGTCTCCAACGCCATCAAATTCACCCGAAAAAAAACCAGAGCCGAGATTAGCATTACCTGCACTCCCGAGAACGCGGGAGAGCATATTTTTTCTGTAAGAGATAATGGCGCTGGCTTTGACATGAAGCACTATGACAAGCTATTCAAGCTGTTTAAGCGGCTTCATCGTACCGATGATTTCGAGGGAACCGGCGTCGGTTTGGCCAATGTTCTCAGGATCATTCAAAGACATGGAGGCAAGTCTTGGGCGGAGGGGGTGGTTGGGAGCGGAGCTGTTTTCTATTTTTCGCTGCCGTCAATGACCCAAGTTGATGAAAGAAGTTGAGAAATCAGGAATGATGGAAGTTAGGAACCGCTGGCTCGCTGCACTTCGAAACTTCTGCTTTTAACCAAAGCGACGTATAGAGGAATATATGAATGAATTGAAACGGATACTGCTGGTGGAGGACAGTTCCAACGATGTGGAACTGACCCTGGATGCTTTGGCGGAGATACATTTGGCCAACGAGATCAAGTGGCTTAAGGATGGGGAGGAAGTCCTTGATTATCTGCATCTACGGGGTGTTTATTCCGGGCGTGAGCCGGTGAACCCGATCCTGATCCTGCTTGACCTCAAACTGCCCAAGGTGGATGGCGTGCAGGTACTTCAGGATATCAGAAATGATCCCCGACTTCGGACTATTCCTGTTGTGGTACTGACTTCATCCCGTGAGGAAAGCGATCTGGCAAGTTGTTATGCGAACGGGGCGAATGCTTATGTGGTCAAGCCGGTCAATTTTGCGGAATTCATGGAAGCGATAAAGGCGATGGGTGTTTTCTGGGCCGCCATCAACGAGCCTCCGCCGGTCCGAATGGATGACCGGCGGATAAGCCAATTGAAGAAATAAATTGTTAGCTTTCCTGTGTCGGTCAATGTGGTGCAAGCCATCAGGAAACAGGGGTAAACCCGCATCACCTCCCGTGATGTTGGCGGCGATGTGGAAATTTAGCAGGAACCTTTGTCATTTTGTTTGGTGTTGACTTCCTGATACGCTTAAGGCTATACTAAAAAATTTAGGGAACCTTAAACAATCAGTCAGATGTAACTGATACGGCTGGTGGGGTTCCACGTCCTTGCTCTGAATGGTTTCAGGGCTTAATATCCACAAGGAGGCTTTATGAGAAGGTATGAAACAATTGTGATCGTTGATCCTGATGTTCCCGAGGATGAACGCAATTCCCTTTGTGACAAGCTCAAAGATGTCATTTTACAGAAGAATGGATCATTGATTGAACTTGAAGAATGGGGAATTAAACGGCTGGCATATACAATTCGAAAAAAGATAAGAGGATATTATTTCCGCCTCGATTACTGCGGTACCGGTGTTGTGGTAGATGAACTGGAGCGGTTTTTCCGAATAAATGATCGGTTTTTGAAATTTATGACCATCATGCTGGCGGATGATGCCGATGTCGAAAAAATCAGGGAAGAAATCGCTGCTGCCAAGTCTTCGCCCGTTAAGCCTGTTGTGGACGACATCTCCGGCGAACCGGAATCGCTATTTGATGAAGACGTCGATTCATCATTCGAAAATAATGAGGAGGAGGAATAAATATGGCTCCATACAGTTCAAATAAACGTAAACCCGTAACCCGCAAGAAACGGGTTTTTCATCGCCGGAAAATCTGCCGTTTTTGTGCAGACGCCACTATTGTGATTGACTACAAGGATTCAAAGTCTCTTCGATATTTTACAACCGAACGGGGCAAAATCATTCCCAGGCGTATTTCGGGAACTTGCGCCAAGCACCAGCGCTTGTTGACTGAGGCTATCAAGCGTGCCAGAACCATTGCCATGCTGCCCTTTGTCGGATCTGTCGAGATGTAACTTGAGGCTTTTACCCCTGAAGGTGATGCAAAGAGGATGTGCCCTGTGTTTTTAGCAATGGATGGGGATGTACTGAAAAAAAGTGCGGCCGGCGTGGGCTTCACCTGCCTGATATTTGCCGCTACCCTGTATATTCCCATCATTGGGTTCATCAGCGCTATGGTGATTCCACTGCCGGTCAGTTATTACCGGTATAAATTGGGAAAATCCGCCGGTGGGTTGATACTGGTCATAAGCGGGATCATCATGACGATCATGGCGGAAGGCTTTTCATTTGATCTTGCGCTGTTTGCGGTGCTTCTTGTGCTGGGTTTTGTGCTTGGGGGTATGTTGGAAGAGGGTGCATCTGTTGAAAAGACGGTTCTTTATCCCTGTCTGTCGGTCGTCGGTTCCGGCGTTGCATTGGCGTTATTTTATAGCACTTTCAAACAGACTGAGCTCAGCAGTCTTGTTAATCTTTATGTCAAGCAGAATCTGGATATGACTCTGGAGTTGTATCGGCAAATGTCGATGCCCGAAGAAACCCTTCAGACTCTTTCACGGTCGCTGGAGACAATTCAGTACGTGCTGGTTCGGGTTATTCCGGGGATTGCAGTCATGTCCGCCCTTTTTGTAACCTGGGTCAATTTGCTTATGACAAGATCGCTGGTGAAATTCAGAGGGCTTAAAACTCCGGATTTTGGCAGTCTGACCCAATGGAAGTCGCCTGAAGTTCTGGTTTGGGTCGTGATTGTCGGGGGCTTGCTGCTGCTGATTCCGGTAAAATCCCTGAAGATTATCGGGCTGAATATCGTGATTGCCCTGATCATGATTTATTTCATTCAGGGGATTTCCATTGTCTCGTTTTATTTTGATAAAAGGAAGTTTCCGCGGCTTTTAAGATGGGTGCTATATGGCCTTATCGGGGTGCAGCAATTGTTTTCCATGCTGGTTATTGGCCTGGGTTTTTTCGATTTATGGATTGATTTTAGAAAAATTAATAAAAATGAAAAGCTGAGCAGTGAGTCGTGAGTCCTGCCGGATGCGGGACGCAGGCGGGTCAGCTTTGTGATATGTGGAGGATACTATGAAAGTCATTTTAACTGAAACCATTGAATCTCTGGGCATTATCGGCAGCGAAGTCAAAGTTGCCGATGGATATGCGCGGAATTATTTGCTTCCCCAGAAAAAGGCTGTTCTGGCCAGTGTGCAAAACCACAAACTGTTTGCACAGCAGAAGGTCAGGGTCGATCTTCAAATCGCCAAGGAAATTGGCATTGCTGAAGAAATGGCCAAAAAACTGGAAGGCATTGTTTGCACCATTCCCGCCAGGGTCAGTGACGAGAACCGACTCTATGGCTCTATCACAACTCGCGATATCATTGACGCGCTGGCTGCCAAGAAAATCATCGTGGAAAAGAAAATGATCCTGATGAAAGAGCCCATAAAAACTCTGGGCTCATACCGAATTCCGATTCGCGTTTACAAAGGCGTTGAGCCTGAAATTACGATCGAAATCGTATCTGACTAAATACGGTTGAGTCAAATTTGATGCCAGACTCCTCCCCCCGGCTCCCTTCCGCTGGGAGGGGGAGTGAATGGTTGCATTCGGCTTAATTTGTCTGGCATACATTTGTCTGGTTATTCCTTATGAAATCCCAACAAGACCCATCCCTTTACCACCTTCCTCCCCACAGTCTCGAAGCTGAAGAAGCCATTATCAGCTCTATTCTTCATGACAACAGCACCCTGATGGACATTGTTGAAGTCCTGGCTGCGGATGATTTTTATCGATCCGCCCATCAGAAAATATATGCAACCATGCTGGAACTATTTGGCAAGGGGGAGCCTGTTGACCTGGTTACCCTGACCAATGCCCTGAAAGCCAGAGGGTATCTTGAGACCGTGGGCGGCGTATCCAGTATCGTACAGATACTGGAGTCGGTTCCTGTCGCCGTCAATGCGGTTCATTATGCCAGAATCATCCATGACAAAGGCTGTTTGCGCCGACTCATTGAAAAAGCCAATCATATCGTCAAAAGGTGTTTTGAAGATCAGGGTGAGGTTGACGATGTTCTGGATTTTGCAGAAACCGCTATTTTCGAGATTTCCGAAAACAAGATCAAGCCTGCCTTCGATCATATCTCTACCTTGGTTGACCACAATATTGACAAGCTGGAAGAACGCCAGGGCAATAAAACCTTTTTGACTGGCGTACCCACAGGTTTCACCGGGCTGGATCATCTGACATCCGGATTTCAGAGGTCGGATCTTATCATTCTGGCGGCGCGCCCGAGTATGGGAAAAACCGCTCTGGCCCTGAATATTGTTCGAAATGCCGCTGTTGACCACAATGTTCCATGTGCGATATTTTCTCTGGAAATGTCCAAAGAGCAGCTTTCCATGCGGATGCTTTGCTCCGAGGCCAGAATTGACTCTGTAAGGGTGCGGGATGGTTTTTTCAGCGACGAAGACTGGGAGAGGCTCACGCACGCCGCCGGGGTTCTTTCCGAAGCGCCGATTTACATAGACGACTCTCCGGAAATATCGTCCATGACCATCCGGGCAAAAGCGAGAAGATTAAAAATGGAAAAAAAACTGGGAATGATAGTCATTGATTATATTCAGCTCATGAAAAGTTCGAAATCCAATGATCGAAGGGATCTGGAAATCTCCGAAATATCCCGATCCATCAAATCGCTTGCCAGAGAGCTGGACCTGCCTATTGTGGCGCTGTCCCAGTTGAACCGAAAGCTGGAAGAGCGCAGCGATAAACGTCCCCAGTTATCGGATTTGCGGGAATCCGGTGCTCTTGAGCAGGATGCAGATGTCGTAACCTTTATTTATCGGGACGAAGTTTATAACCGTGATGAAAACAATCCGAACCGGGGAAAGGCCGAAGTAATTGTGGCCAAACATCGAAATGGACCGACTGGCCTTGCGCCGCTTACGTTCCTGAAGGCCTATACCCGTTTTGAAAATCCAGCGCCGGAAACCTGATGAAAAAACTACACGGAAATATTTCCGGATTAAAGGCCAGCCAGATAGCCTGTCTTGAAGACATTTACGACAAGCGTGTTACTTCCGAGTACCTCGTTTCCCCGGAAATCGCAGATGAACTATGCCGGGTTTCCCATGAAATCCGGCATCAGATCGGGATTTTGGTCAACCGTCAGGGCAAGGTGACATCGGTCATTGTCGGGGATTATCACGGCATTGTTCTTCCTGATCTCAGCGAATACCGGAGCGCTTCGGATCGGCTCAAGGGAATCCGGTGCATTCACACCCATTTGAAAGCCGAGCCGCTTTCCCATGATGACCTGACAGATCTGTCGCTGCTGCGTCTGGATATCATGGCGGTCCTGACCATGACGCCGGATGGACAGCCCCTGGAAGTTATGGCGGCGCACATCCTGCCATCGGCATCTGCTACTGCTCCGTATCGAATTCTACCGCCTTTTCCGGCCAGTCAATTGAATATGGGCTGTCTGAATCTCATTCAGGCTATTGAATCCGAACTGGGGCAGGCCAGCATTGTGCGGGAATCCAAAACTGGTTCCATGCAGGGGCAGGAAAGAGCGCTTCTTGTCAGCGTTTCGACGGAATCGCGCAAGTCCGCCATGGATTCTTTGAGTGAACTCGAAGAACTTGCAGGTTCCGGCGGTATATTTGTTGTGGATACTGTGTTTCAGCACCGCAGACAGGCGGATCCACGGTTTTTGATGGGTACCGGCAAGCTTCAGGAAATTGCGATGCTGGCTATTCAAAAAGGGGCTGATCTTATCATCTTTGATCAGGAACTCAACCCTTCGCAGATTCGTACTATTGCTGATCAGATCGAGATGAAGGTCATTGACCGGACTCAGCTTATTCTGGATATTTTTGCGCAGCGGGCCCGGTCTCGCGAGGGCAAACTCCAGGTGGAGCTGGCTCAGCTTAAATACCTGCTGCCGAGGCTGGTTACGAAAAACACCGCCATGTCCCGATTGACCGGCGGTATAGGTGGCAGGGGTCCTGGCGAAACCAAACTTGAAATCAACAGAAGGCGGGCCAGAGATCGCATTGTCCGCCTGGAAAAGGCATTGACCGAAGTGGTCCAGCAGCGCAGCCAGCAAAAAGCCAGGCGCCGCAAGCAGGGTCTGCCGGTGATCTCAATTGTCGGGTACACGAATGCAGGCAAATCAACGCTGCTAAATACCCTGACCCAGAGCCAGGTGCTTGCGGAGCAGCGGCTTTTTGCAACCCTGGATCCCTCCAGCCGCAGGCTCAGATTTCCCAAGGATATCGATGTGATTATCACGGATACCGTCGGTTTCATCAAGAATCTTCCCAAGGATTTGCAGGTTGCCTTTCGTGCTACGCTTGAAGAGCTTGAAACTGCTGATTTGTTGCTGCATGTGATAGATATCAGCAATCCCCGCTGCGAGGATCAGATTCAATCTGTCGAAACTATTCTGGAAAGTCTGGAGCTGAATCAAATCCCCACCCTGCGGGTGCTGAACAAGCAGGATGCACTGGCTCAAGAGGATGTTGAACGTTGTTTGAACTACTATGGCGGCATTGCCATTTCCGCCAATAACAAAGCCACGTTGCTGCAGTTGATTGAAGCGATGGCTGAAGCCATTGAACAGCGACAAAAAGGTTGACATCCTCTGGAAAGGGCATATAAGCGAAACTAACGATATGAATCTTGAACGCATAAAAAATGTTGGAATCGGCGCCGCTTATAACGGCGGGCGGGTACTTTGCTCTTTTCTGGGAAAAATCAAGACTCCAGACCACAAAGGCGCCATTGATCTGGTCACCGAAGCGGATATTGGCTCAGAAAAAGTCATCATAGAGTCGATCCATAAGGTCTTTCCAGATCATGCCATTTTGGCTGAAGAAAGTGGAATGAGCGGCGAAAATCAGGGGAGTAGATGGATTATCGACCCGCTGGATGGAACCACCAATTATACACACCAGCTTGGGTTGTTTGGGGTTTCCATTGCATTTGAGATGGAAGGAACAATCGCTGTAGGCATTGTTCTGAACCCGGTGACCGGCGAATTGTTTACGGCGGTACAGGGGCAGGGCGCCCAGCTTAATGGCAGGCCGATTCATGTCTCTGAAACCAGCCTGATTTCGGAAAGCCTTCTTGTTACCGGATTTCCATATAATTTCAGCGAAATTTTTCAAGAGGCGATGATGCGGTTTTCAAACTGCATGATGGCTTCCCAAGGCGTTCGGCGGCTGGGTTCGGCTTCCCTGGATCTTTGCTTTATGGCGTGCGGACGATTTGAAGGATTCTGGGAACAGAATCTGAAGCCTTGGGACACGGCTGCCGGTTATTTGATTGCGCGGGAAGCAGGTGCGAACATCACGGATTTTTCAAATCGGGCATTTTCAATCTACGGCAGCGAGATACTTGCAACCAATGGATGGATACATGAGGATATGCTCAGACTACTAAAGGAACAGGAATGAAAAAAAAGAAGGTTGTTACTGCTCAAGTGCTAAGCGATGATCTGGGATGTCTTGGAGATTTTAATTCCGAAGATCGCATGTGTTTCAAGTTTTGTGCTCTCAGTTTACGCTGCGCCATTGAAAGTAGCTACCACATCCGGGCTGAAATTCTGGAAGACTTGATGTATTCTGAAATGTTTTCCGAGAAATGCCAGTAACCGCCTCTTGCGACATGCCGTCCAACCCTTTTTATATGGGGTCCGGCATTTGTTTCTTTCGTCGGAAAGCACAGGTAGAGCCGGCAGGATGCCGGCTCTACTGCGAAAGATTGTGCCCGCTCGCAGTACATCAGCAGATACCTTCCTCAAGTTTGGCGCAGATGTATTCGATTTGTTTCTGTAGAGAGCGGTTGTCCCGGATTCCTTTTTCGATGACGCTAATGGAATGTAGTGCTGTTGCATGATAACGATTAAAGCACTTTCCAATGGCTTGAAGGGGCGAGTCTGTATAGCGCCGGGATAAATACATTGCAATCTGTCTTGGTCTTACAATAGCCTGTTTGCGGGAAGCAGAGACGATATCATGAGGCAAAACGTTGAATTCCTGGCAAACTAATTTTTTGATTCCGTCGATGGTGATGAGTTTACGCTGACGGACAATATTTTTAATAACGCTTTCAGCAAGCGCCATATCAATCGGAGCGCCCAAAAGGGATGATTTGGCAGTAATGCCGATCAAGCCACTTTCCAATTGGCGCACATCCTCAGTCAGTTCACCTGCCAGATACTGGGTAATGTCTTCCGGAATAATAACGCCATTGGTTGTCGCCTTTTTTTGAAGAATTCTGACCCGCGTTCTGAAATTGGGCGGGTCAATGGCTGAAATCAAACCGCTGGACAGCCTTGAGCGCAGTTTGTCATTCAGCTTTGGGATGTCTCCCGGAAGATAAGAACTGGTAAAAATAATTTTTTTCCCTGAATCATACAGGGTATCCAGTGTCATGGCCAGCTCGACTTGCGTTTGACTCTTGCCGCTGAGGTAGTGCACATCATCCAGTAGCAGAACATTGCAGCCGGTTCGATATTTTTTCTTGAACTGGTCGATGGAATCATGTTGATAGGCGGAAACCATTTCATTGGAAAAATCTTCCGCGGTAATATAATAAACTTTCTCCGCCGGATTTTCCGTTAATATATGGTTGCCAACAGCCTGGACCAGATGGCTTTTTCCCATGCCGGTTTTTGAAAGCAAAAACAGGGAATGTTGCTGGGTTTTCTTTCGGGAGGCCAGCGCCAGGGATGCTGAATAGGCAAAATCATTGTTACCGCCAACCACAAACTGATCAAATGTATAATCTCTTCTTAAAAATCTGCCGCTTGAAGGCTGAGCCTCAGCCTGGGGGAAAAGTGGTTTTTGATAGCTGATATCCGGTTGCCCCTGACAGGCGGGACGCTTTTCGGATACTTCCATAGTAATCTGACAGGACTTGCCCGAAATCTTCTGCATTTCCGACAAGATCAGATCGCTGTAATGCTCAAGTACTCGTTTCTTTGAAAACTGGTTCGGGCAGGAAAGCACCACGACACCGTTATTCTCGTTCTTAAAATCAACCGGATCAATCCACATTCGGTAACTGTGACCGGGCATGCAGGTTTTAATAACGG